>OLNL01000108.1_pt1 | contig 89243 bp, 83 predicted proteins | sample 1672181 | NCBI WGS metagenome assembly OLNL01 (sample SAMEA3136656, study PRJEB25190) | human gut metagenome | biome: human gut; feature: human-associated habitat; material: faeces | place: Austria | collected 2013
CGATTTATATGGAAATACAGTTATGGAGAAGCATTTTATGCCCCTACGAACTGGCGGTCAAGGAACTGATCGTCAAATTTGAACACATTATCAGCGAACACAGAGAAAATGATCTGTATTCCCCCATCGAGCAGGTAAGCGGCCGCGTGAAAAGCGTGGCCAGCATCCTGGAGAAAATGCAGCGCAAGCATATTCCCATGGAGCGCATGGAAGAGGAAGTGGAAGACATTGCCGGAATCCGCATTATCTGCCAGTTTGAGGAAGATATTGAGACAGTCGCCTCCCTGATCCAGAACCGTTCTGACATTACCATCAAAAGTGAGAAGAACTATCTGAAGCATGTGAAGCAGAGCGGCTACAGAAGCCTTCACCTGATCATTTATTATACAGTGGAAACCTTAAACGGCCCCAGGAAGCTTCAGGCGGAGATTCAGATCCGCACCATGGCAATGGACTTCTGGGCCACCATCGAGCATTCCCTTCAGTACAAGTACAAAGGGGACATGCCTCCCCATGTTGCAGAGCGCCTGACCAATGCGGCAGACGCCATTATCCTTCTGGACCAGGAGATGTCCTCTGTGCGTAATGAGATCATGGATGCACAGAATTCTTCCCAGATGCAGTCCAACCTTGTGAAGGATATTCTCAATAATATAGAGAATCTTTACCGCGTATCCAGCGAGAGAGAAGTGATCAAGATCCAGACCGAATTCCTTCGGGTTTTCCATACCAAGGATCTGAAGCAGCTGGAGCGCTTCCACAGACAGCTTGACATTATCGCAGAGGGCTACCGGGCCCAGGCTGTCTACCATGACATCGGCGGTCACCAGCCTGGGAAAGGATGCATTTCCTGACGCCCTGCCGGATTTTGACCATACATAGGAGAAAAGAATCAATGTCACAATTTTTACCCGTTAACAAAAAAGATATGGAAGAGCGCGGCTGGGACCAGCTTGATTTTGTCTACGTGACAGGAGATGCATATGTGGACCATTCTTCCTTTGGAAGCGCCATTATCAGCCGTCTTCTGGAGAGCCGGGGGTACAAGGTGGGCATCATTCCTCAGCCGGACTGGCGCAAAAAAGAAAGCGTCACCGTGCTTGGGGAGCCCCGTCTTGGCTTTCTGGTCAGCGCAGGCAACATGGATTCCATGGTGAACCACTACACCGTTGCCCGCAAGCATCGCCAGAAGGATTCCTATTCCCCCGGCGGGAAGATGGGACTTCGCCCGGACCGCGCCGTGATCGTATACAGCAACCTGATTCGCCAGACCTATAAGAAGACACCCATTATTCTCGGCGGGATTGAAGCCAGCTTAAGGCGAATGGCCCACTACGACTACTGGGAAAATAAAGTGAAGCACAGCATTCTTATGGATTCTGGCGCAGATCTGATTTCCTACGGAATGGGCGAGCACTCCATTATCGAGATTGCAGAAGCCCTGGACAGCGGCATTCCTGTGGAGGAGATCACTTATGTGGCAGGAACGGTGTACAAGTGTAAAGACCTTTCCCGCACCTACCAGCCTGTTGTTCTTCCTTCCTTCGAGGAAGTGAAAGAGGACAAAATGGCCTATGCCAGAAGCTTTGCCATCCAGTATCAGAACACAGACCCATTCACAGCAGCCACCATGGCAGAGTCCTACGGAAACAAAGGCTATGTGATCCAGAATCCTCCAGCTCTTCCCCTTACCCAGGATGAGATGGACGATGTGTACGACCTTCCCTATACCGGGCAGTATCACCCCATGTACGAGAAGGACGGCGGCATTCCTGCATTGGAGGAGATCAAATTCAGCCTCACCAGCAACCGGGGCTGTTTTGGAAGCTGCAGCTTCTGCGCCCTCACCTTCCATCAGGGAAGGATCCTGCAGACCAGAAGCCATGAATCCATTCTCAAAGAAGCGTTTCATATGACCCAGGATAAGGATTTCAAGGGTTATATTCATGATGTAGGCGGACCTACCGCAGATTTCCGCCAGCCATCCTGTCAGAAACAGCTGACCAAGGGCGTGTGCAAGAACCGGCACTGTCTTTTCCCAACGCCCTGCAAGAATCTGACCGCAGACCATAAGGATTACGTTTCCCTGCTTCGGAAGCTCCGTGCTGTTCCTAAAGTAAAGAAAGTATTCGTCCGTTCCGGCGTGCGTTTTGACTACGTTCTTGCAGACCCGGACAAGACCTTTCTCAATGAGCTTGCACGGTATCACGTAAGCGGACAGCTTCGCGTGGCACCGGAGCATGTTTCTGACCAGGTTCTGAAATACATGGGCAAGCCTTCCCATGAGGTTTACCAGAAGTTCCTGAAGGAATTTGACAAGGCTACCAAAAGCGCCGGGCTGCAGCAGTTTGCAGTTCCCTATTTTATGTCCTCTCATCCTGGCTGTACCATGAAGGAGGCGGTAAAGCTGGCAGAATATGTGCGGGATCTTGGATTTACCCCGGAACAGGTACAGGATTTTTATCCCACCCCGTCCACCTTGTCCACTTGCATGTATTACACCGGAATCCATCCCCTTACCGGGGAGAAGGTTTACGTGCCTAAGAACGCCCATGAGAAATCCATTCAGCGTGCCCTTATGCAGTATAAGAATCCTGCCAACCGGGAGCTGGTTCTGGAGGGATTGAAGATTGCAGGGCGCATGGACCTGGTAGGCTATGGAGAGAAGTGCCTGATCCGTCCAATCAGAGAGGGACATGAGAAAGCATCCGGTGAGAAATCCCGTTTCGGGCACCAGCAGGGACATGTCTCTTCCGGCAGAAAGAAAACCATCCGTAATAACCACACAAGAAAAAAGCAGAAATAGGAGTGTTTTCATGAAATTAATGCAGACAAACAAAGGAGAATTCGGGTATCTGAAGCGTGAGCGGAAGCGCAGGATCATCATTGCTGCCATTTTGCTTGGCGTACCCTTATTTATTTTTATCAGCATGTGGATCTACCTTGGCACAAGGAACACCATCTGGACCATCATTGCCCTGGTGGGCTCCCTTCCCGGCTGCAAGGCTGTGGTAGACGTGATCATGGTCATGCTTGCCAAGCCTGTGAACCCTGCTGTATACAAGAAGATCCATGCCCATCAGGGAGACCTTGTGATGGCATATGAGATGTACATGACCTTCTACGAGAAGAAATGTGCCATCGACGCCATCGCCGTGTGCGGCAATACAGTGGTGGGCTACACCAGCGATCCCAAGGCTGACACAGGTTTTATGGCAGAAGAGGCCCAGAAGCTTGTGCGCAAGAACGGCTACAAGGTAGATGTGAAGATCCTTAGCGAGCTCCGGCCGTTTCTGGAGCGCCTGGATTCCATGAACGCCCACAAGGATTCCTTAGAAGAAGGGCTTAAATTCACCCCGGATCCCAGATATCCGGACTTTACAAGAGATGATATGGTAAAACATGTGATCCTGAATCTTTGCATTTAAAGGGGACTCCCATGAAAGAATTTATCATTAACGAAAACGAAGCGGGACAGCGTTTTGACAAGTATCTTGGGAAGCTTCTTCGGGAAGCGCCCAAAAGCTTTTTTTACAAAATGCTCCGCAAGAAGAACATCACCTTAAACGGAGGGAAAGCCACAGGCAATGAGAAGCTTTCTTCCGGCGACCATGTGAAGCTGTTCCTTTCCGATGAAACCTTTGAAAAATTTTCCGGCAGTGAGGAAAAGGTGGCAAGGGCGCACCAGAAGCTTGAGATTGTATACGAGGACGAAAATGTGCTTCTCATCAACAAGCCTGCAGGCATGCTTTCCCAGCCTGCGGATGATAAGGAGCCGTCCATGGTGGAATACCTCACCGGATATCTCTTAGAGGAGGGAGCTGTGACAGAAGCTTCCCTTCACACCTTCCGCCCGTCCGTGTGCAACCGCCTGGACCGAAATACCAGCGGAATTGTGGCAGCGGGCAAAACCCTTGCCGGGCTGCAGGAGCTCTCTGGCCTTTTCCACGACAGAAGCCTTCACAAGTTTTACCGCTGTCTGGTAAAGGGCGTCATAAAAAACGAAAAATATATCAAAGGTTATTTGCATAAAGACGAAAAATGTAATAAAGTAACAGTACAGGAAAAAGAAACTCCTGGAGCACTTCCCATTGAGACCAGATACCGTCCCCTTGGGGATAACGGAAGAGTCACCCTTCTTGAGGTGGAGCTGATCACAGGACGGACCCATCAGATCAGGGCCCACCTTTCTGGAACCGGCCACCCTCTTGTGGGAGATTACAAGTACGGCTCCCGCGCCTTTAACGAGGAGTACCGTAAGAAATATGGTCTGAAATCCCAGCTGCTCCATGCATACAGACTGGAGATCCCGGAAATTCCCGGGCGGCTTTCCTATCTGTCCGGCAGAGAATTTACAGCACCTTTGCCCCGGCAGTTTCAAAATATCCTGAAAGAGGAACACGTAGAGGAGAATAAATCATATGAAAATCTGGCATGAAGTATGGGACTATGTAAAAATGATCATCATTGTAGTGGCAGTGGTCCTGGTGGTCAACAATGTGGTACTGATCAACGCGAAAATTCCTTCTGAGTCCATGGAGAAAACAATTATGACCGGAGACCGTATTTTCGGCTTCCGTCTTGCTTACGGAATCAACCTGGATCTGTTCGGACATGAGATTTCCAAGAAGACCAAAGATCCGGAACGTTTTGACATTGTAATATTCAAGTATCCGGATGACGAGAGCCAGCTTTTCATTAAGCGTGTGATCGGTCTTCCGGGAGAAACCGTTGAGATCAAGGACGGAAAGGTGTACATCGACGGATCTGAGACGCCTCTTGATGACTCCTTTATCCCGGAGAAAATGCGAGGCAGCTACGGGCCCTATACTGTTCCCGACAACTGCTATTTTATGCTGGGAGACAACCGAAACAACTCCAAGGATTCCCGTTTCTGGACCAACACCTTCGTGCGGTTTGACCAGATCGTGGGAAAAGCGATTGTAAGATATTATCCGTCTATCAAGCTTCTTGGCTACGAGGAGCCGTAACCATGGCCACATGGAACAGCCGAGGCCTCCGGGGTTCTACCCTGGAGGACCTGGTAAACAGAACCAACGAACAATACAGGGAAAAGGGACTTGCCCTTGTGCAGAAGATCCCGACCCCCATCACTCCGGTACGCATGGACAAGGACAGCCGTCACATTACCCTGGCCTACTTTGACCAGCGAAGTACTGTTGACTACATAGGTGCAGTACAGGGAATTCCTGTCTGCTTTGACGCAAAAGAATGCAGCGCCCAGACGTTTCCTCTGGCAAATATCCACCCCCATCAGGTGAAATTTATGGAGGACTTTGAAAAACAGAACGGCGTGGCATTTTTTCTTATATTTTTCAGCTATTTAAATGAATTCTACTATCTGACCTTCCGGGAGCTGATGGGCTTCTGGAAAAGGATGGAAGAGGGCGGGCGAAAGAGTTTCCGGAAGGAAGAACTGACCGAAGAATTTTATCTGCCGAAAAAGGGCGGGGTGCTGGTGCCTTATCTGGAGGGGATTAAGCTGGATCTGGAGAGACGATAATGCCAATAAAGTTACCGGGCAGATCGTGAACAGTAACATCGGCGTTACTGTTCATAGGTAACATCGGAACGACCTGCCGGTAACGGGACGAAACAATATCTTGACATTCTCACTTGATTCTACTATAATCAACATTGATTTTGTATTATCGTGGTAGCGTAGTAAAGTGTTTATAGATTAACAAACTACGAAAACATCGGGAACTGACAATCGATTTTCCCTGTTATCCACCACAAAAGAAAACAAAGAAGAACTGTGGCATTATCGCAGTTACAACTAAGAAACAACATGGAGGAATATGATATGCAGAGGATTTTTCATACGCCGGAAGGAGTACGGGACATTTACAGTCAGGAATGCAGCCGAAAGCGCAGGCTTCAGGAGAAGCTTCACCACGTATTCCATCAGTATGGATTTGAAGATATAGAGACTCCCACCTTTGAATATTTCGAAGTATTCAGCAAGGAAGTGGGAACCATTCCCTCCAGGGATCTTTATAAATTTTTTGACAGAGAGGGCAATACCCTGGTGCTTCGCCCGGACTTCACCCCGTCCGTATCCAGAGCCTGTGCCACCTATTTTAACCCGGAGAAGGAAGTGGTAAGCCTTTGCTACACAGGCAACACCTTCATCAACAATTCCAGCTTCCGCGGCAGACTCAAAGAGACCACACAGATGGGCGTGGAGCGCATGGGAGATGATTCCCCGGAGGCAGATGCAGAGATTCTCGCCATGACTGTAGAGTGCCTTCTGACTGCTGGTCTGACAGAATTCCAGGTAAGCGTAGGCCAAGTAGATTACTATAAGGCCATTTTTGCCCAGACCGGAATGAGCCAGGAAGAGGAAGAAGAGCTTCGGGAACTGATTTCCCAGAAGAATTATTTCGGCGTGGAAGAGCTTGTTAAGAGCAAGAAGATGGACAAATCTCTTGCGAAGGTTCTTTCCCAGCTTCCTCAGATGTTCGGTTCCGCAGAGGTTCTTGAGAAGGCCAAAGCCCTGACCGATAACCCGCAGGCTTTAAAGGCAGTGGCACGCTTAGAAGAAATTTATGAGCTTCTTAAGGTTTATGGTTATGAGAAGTATATTACCTTTGATTTTGCCATGCTCAGCAAATATCATTATTATACCGGAATTATTTTCCAGGCTTACACCTACGGCACAGGAGAGCCTCTGATCAAGGGAGGCCGCTACAACCAGCTGATGAAGCATTTCGGTAAGCCGGCAGCTTCCATTGGATTTGCCATTGTGGTAGACAACCTTCTTATGGCACTTTCCAGACAGAAGCTGGAAATGGAAGACCCGGATGACGTGACCGTGATCACTTACCGCAAGGAGAACCGGATCCAGGCAATCAAGGAAGCCAAAGAACTTCGCGCCCAGGGCAAGAACGTAGCCCTTCGCCCGGAGAAAGTAACGAAGGTATGTGAGGTGGAATTATGAGATATCTGACTTTTGCCCTTACCAAGGGAAGACTTGCAGACAAGACCCTTGCTCTGCTGGAAAAAACAGGAATCACCTGTGAGGAGATGAAAGACAAAGACTCCCGTAAACTGATCTTTGTAAACGAAGAACTGAAAATGCGTTTTTTCCTTGCAAAGGGACCGGATGTGCCCACCTATGTGGAATACGGCGCAGCGGATATTGGAATCGTAGGCAAGGATACCATATTAGAAGAGGGACGGAAGCTTTATGAGGTGATGGACCTTGGCTTTGGTGCCTGCCGCATGTGCGTGTGCGGACCGGAGAGCGCAAAGCCCCTTCTTGCATCCAACCAGCTCATCCGCGTGGCAACCAAGTATCCAAATATTGCCAAGGATTATTTCTATAACAAAAAGCACCAGACGGTTGAGATCATTAAACTGAACGGTTCCATTGAGCTTGCTCCTATTGTAGGGCTTTCCGAGGTGATCGTGGACATTGTGGAGACCGGAAGCACCCTTCGTGAGAACGGCCTGAAGGTTCTGGAGGAGGTTTGCCCTCTTTCTGCCAGAATGGTAGTGAACCAGGTAAGCATGAAAATGGAAAACGAGCGGATCAGCAAGCTGATCGAAGAGCTGAGAGAAGTGATTTAAAGAAAAAAGTCGCAAGCCAGCGATATGATCATATTGGAAAGTCAGTTACAGACAGAAAGAGAGACGAAGTAAAATGCGTACAGTAAGATTAACAAAGGAATCTACAAAAGATATTCTGGAAAATCTGTTAAAAAGAAGCCCAAACAATTATGGCAAATTTGAAGCAGCTGTTGCAGACATTCTTGCCAATGTGAAGGAAAAAGGAGACGAAGCCCTGTTCTCCTATACAAAGGAATTTGATAAGGTAGAGGTTACCGCAGACACCATCCGTGTAACCGAAGCGGAAATCCAGGAGGCCTATGAAGCAGTGGACGCCTCCTTACTGGAAGTCATCCGCAAGGCTCTTGTAAACATCCGCAGCTACCACGAGAAACAGCGCCAGAACAGCTGGTTTACAAGCACAGAGAACGGCACCATGCTGGGCCAGAAGGTAACTCCTCTGAACCGTGTAGGCGTTTACGTTCCAGGAGGAAAGGCAGTTTATCCTTCTTCCGTTCTTATGAACATTGTGCCTGCCAAGGTTGCAGGAGTGCCCCACATTGTAATGACCACCCCTCCGGGAAAAGATGGTAAGGTGAATCCATCCACACTGGTTGCAGCCAAGGAAGCCGGCGCTGACGAGATCTACAAGGTGGGCGGCGCACAGGCCATCGGCGCACTTGCCTACGGTACTGCCAGCATCCCGAAAGTAGACAAGATCGTAGGACCTGGAAATATTTTCGTAGCACTGGCAAAGAAAGCTGTTTACGGCCATGTCAGCATTGACTCCATCGCAGGACCAAGTGAGATCCTGGTTCTTGCAGATGAGACAGCCAACCCACACTATGTTGCAGCTGACCTTCTTTCCCAGGCAGAGCACGACGAAATGGCTTCTGCAATCCTCATTACCACCAGCACTGAGCTGGCGCAGAATGTGGAGAAAGAGATTGATGGCTATCTGAAGGTTCTCTCCAGAAGAGAGATCATTGAGAAATCCCTGGAGAATTTCGGATACATTCTCATTGCAGAGGATATGGATGAAGCCATTGATGCGGCTAACGAGATCGCATCCGAGCATATGGAGATCGTGACCAAGAATGCCTTCGAGGTGATGATGAAGGTGCGAAACGCAGGCGCTATCTTTATCGGTGAGTACAGCTCCGAGCCCCTGGGCGATTATTTTGCAGGGCCGAACCACGTACTTCCAACCAACGGAACTGCCAAATTCTTCTCCGCACTTTCTGTGGATGATTTTATTAAGAAATCCAGCATTGTATATTATTCCAGATCTGCACTGAAAGAAATCCACAAGGATATCATCCAGTTTGCCACCTCCGAGCAGCTGACCGCACATGCAAATTCCATTGCAGTCCGTTTTGAGGATGAGGACAAAAAGGAGGAGCCATGACAAGAGAGGCCCAGGTAACACGAAACACAAAAGAAACCCAGATTTCCCTAAAGCTGGGATTGGACGGAAGCGGCAAAAGCAGCCTGGACACTGGTGTAGGATTTTTTGACCACATGCTGGACGGCTTTGCCCGCCACGGACTGTTTGACCTGGATGTGAAGGTGAAAGGGGATCTTCAGGTGGACGATCACCACACCATCGAGGACACGGGAATCGTCCTTGGCACTGCCATTAAAGAAGCAGTGGGAGACAAGAAGGGAATCCGCCGCTACGGAAGCTGCATTCTTCCTATGGATGAGTGCCTGGTGCTCTGCGCAGTGGATCTTGGAGGACGTCCCTATCTTTCCTTTGACGGAGAGTTCACAAGCGAAAAGATTGGCGATATGTCCACAGAAATGGTAAAGGAATTTTTTTATGCGGTTTCCTACACTGCGTCCATGAATCTTCACATTAAGGTTCTTACCCCGGGAAATAACCACCATATGGCAGAAGCTATGTTCAAAAGCTTCGCCAAAGCCCTGGACATGGCGGTAGCGTTTGACCCCCGCATTACAGACGTGCTTTCCACAAAGGGAAGCTTGTAAAAGGAGTATTTTTACATGGAAAATTTAAAAAGCAAACTGTCCTGGTCTGATTTCAAGCTGAACAGTGACGGCATGGTTCCGGTCATTGTCCAGGATTACAAGACAGACCAGGTTCTGATGCTTGCCTATATGAATGAAGAGGCCTATCTTACCACTTTGAAACTGGGAAAAATGACCTACTGGAGCCGCAGCCGAAACGAGCTGTGGACCAAAGGACTTACCTCCGGCCATGTTCAGTACGTGAAATCATTGACTATTGACTGTGATAATGATACAATCTTGGCAAAAGTGGAGCAGGTAGGTGCTGCGTGTCATACTGGAAACAGGACATGTTTTTTTACCCCGCTGCTCTAAAAAAGTAAGCCAAAGGTAAAACTATCATATGAACAAACAAATGAAAAACACCCTGACCAAGGTTCTGATCTTCTTCGTGCTTCTTGTGGGCGCATACTGTCTGTGGTGCCATTTTCTTACAGACAATGTGATCTGGACAAAGCTGAAAGTAAACGGCATTGCCATCCAGGGAATGACCGAAGAGGAAGCCATCATCGCCATTACAGAGGATTTCCAGAAAAATTATCAGGACAAGCAGATGACGGTCACTCTGAACGGACAGGAGTTTAAGGTGTCCATTTATCCGGCGCTGAGCCTGGATGTGAAAGCAGTTGTGGCAAGTGCTTATTCTCTTGGACATGGCTCCTGGATCACTCACGGGACAGACCGCATCCAGCTTATGAACAGCAAGACGAAGGAAGAACTGACCCTTCTGCCTACTGTGCGCAACCAGGATGATTTAGATGCGGTGCTGGATGCAGCCGGGATCCAGAATGGTTCTACTACCATCCAGACCTCCTGTGAGCTCACAGATACCAGTCTTGTGATTACGAAAGGCGTTACCGGAATTGGACCGGATCTGGACGCTCTGAAAAAAGAGATTCTAAGTGCCATTTCCCGGGAAGATTACGAGACCGTGATTGAATGTCCGACTATGGAAACTCTGCCGGAAGCTTTTGACATGGAAGCTTATTATGAGCAGGTACATACAGAGGCCACAGATGCTTCTCTCGGAGAAAACAACGAGATCATTCCTGCTGTGACGGGCATTTCCTTTGATGTGGAAGCCGCACAGAACCGGCTTGACCGGGCAAGAGAGGGACTGGTAATCACCATTCCGCTTGAAATCACTCTGCCAGAGGTTTCCACTGAGGAAATTGAGGCTCTGCCTTATCTGAACCTTCTTGGAACCTATACCACTTACGGCGGCGGTACCGAAAACCGGATCACCAATCTGAAGCTTGCAGTAGAAGCATGCGATGGGGTGGAACTGCAGCCGGGACAGACTTTTTCCTACAATGATACCTTAGGTCCCAGAACAGAAGAGCGGGGCTATAAGGAAGCGACGGTAATCGTAGGCGGCGAGCACGCCCAGGATATCGGCGGCGGAATCTGCCAGGTGTCCACCACCTTGTTTATGGCGTGCCTGCAGGCGGATCTTTCCATCGTAGAACGCCATAACCATGCAGCGCGTATTGACTATGTGGATGACGGATTAGATGCAGCAGTTGTTTACGGAAGCCAGGATTTCCGCTTCCAGAACAATACCTCTTATCCCATTAAGATCTCTGCCGTTTATGACGAGGCGGAAGAGTCCGTAACCGTATCCCTCTACGGGACAAAGGAGAACAACAATACCGTAGAAATCACCACCGAACATTCCGATCCCAACACCTGCAAAACCTACCGCAGCGTGTATGATGAGGCGGGAAACCTGCTCCGCACAGAAGAGGTTGGGTATAGTCAGTATAAACAGTAAAGCGATGTTGCGTATTTCCCGCACAATAATTTAAAATATATGTTAAATTGTAGTTACTGGGCACGGAGTGAACAGTAACAAATTGTAGGCTGTCAGGTAGAAAGTGCCTTGGCAGCCTATTGATTTCAGTATAATAGTCTGCTATAATGAAATGAATTGAATAAATCCGTTTTCAGTGCCTTTGCAGAAAAAAGAATCTGCTGGCTAAGAGGGAATCAGGTGCAAATCCTGAGCGATCCGGTCACTGTAAACAGGGAATGAAATCCGAAGATGCCATTGGCAATGCGTTGCTGAGAAGGCTGGATTTCGTATTGATCTGTAAGTCAGGAAACCTGCTGAATTCGTTAATGAAAGCTTCCGAGGAAAGCACTTCATTCTCATGTAGCATATATTTCGACTATGGGATATATTGATTTCTGGTGCCTGTTCCCTTATGGGAGCGGGCATTTTTTTGCATTAGAAGAGTTTTCTGGAATTTTCCGAATACTCTGAGGCAGTCTTTGATTTATTCAGGCAACAATACCAGAAGATAACCATAAAAGAATCGAGGGAGAAAAATGAAAAGAAATTCAAAACGCTTTCTGGCACTGTTTCTTTCTGTGGCAATGACCGTCACTCCGGCTGCCCTTACACAGGCAGAAAGTGAGAGTACAGGCGTACAGGTTACGGTAACTCCGGCGGAAGAAGCTGTTGTGACAGAAGCTCCGAAAGAGGAGACTGCTCCTGCACAGGAAGAGAAGGCAGAAACAACTGCTCCGGAAGAGACCACGGCACCTACAGAGACTCCGGAGCAGACAGAAACTGCTGAGGTTTCTGTTACAGAAGCGCCAGCACAGACAGAGGATGCCAAAGAAGAGACTGCTGCTCAGCCAGCAGAAGACGCAGCTGTAACAGAAGCTCCGGCTGCAGAAGAAGCTTCCGGCAATGGGATTGCCACTTATACCATGCCAGAGGATTTAAAAGAAGACGGCTCAAACATGACCATTGATAAAGCAGATGATACTGCTTACAAAATGTTCAAAATTGCAAGCTCCTCTGCAGAATTAAAGGGTGATAAAATTAAAATAACCCTGACTTCTAACGGAAAGAACTACAATAAGATTTACCTTGGACATAAAGAAGATGCTGCATCTGTGATGGATGCCAATGCAATCGCAGGAACAGAGACAGAAACCGGATATACCTTCGTTTTCGAAATTGATGCAAAGGCAGAAGCTCAGACCATTTATCTGGTTCCCCATTCTGTAAAAAATAATGCATGGTATACGACCCAGGATCTGAAGCTAAACGTTCCAGGAATGAAAGCCCCGGAACCAACTGCCACACCAGAACCAACCGCAACTCCGGAGCCAACCGCAACTCCAGAGCCTACCGCCACACCAATTCCAACCGAGACTCCGGCAGCCTCTGACAACGAGATCAAGGACGCTGGCATCAAGCTGGTAAAAGAAGACGGCAACGAATTTGCCATGTTCGTGATCACTGGTTCTACTGTAAAATTAGAGGGCGACAAATACATCGTAACCCTTTCCACAGAGAAGCAGAACTATGACATGATTTACTTCGGAAGTTCCAGCGATGCAGATAAAGAGACAAAAGCTGTCCACGGCGTAGAGAATGCAGCAGGCGGCTATACATACACTTTCGAAGTTCCTGCAAGCAAGGAGACACAGACTGTTTCTGTAGTACCTCATTCCAAGAAGAGCCAGCACTGGTATGAAAAAGGAATCCTTACCATTACAATTCCGGCAGTTCCAGGATACGGCCAGGAGCCAGAGGTAACACCAGAACCAACCGCTACCCCGGCTCCAAGTGAGACACCGGCTCCAAGTGAGACTCCGGCTCCGACCGCGACTCCAGAGCCAACTTCCACACCAGAGCCAACCAAGATTCCATCCGGTGCATGTGAGAACGGAATCTACAATGTGGATGTAACTTCCAGCTCCTCCATGTTCCGAGTAGTAGGCTGTACCCTTACCTCCAAAAACGGAAAAATGACAGCAGTTCTTACCTTAAGCGGCACAGGCTATGATTACCTCTTTGCAGGAACCGGTGAGCAGGCAGCAAAAGCAGATTCCTCCAAATGGATTCCATACACTGTAAATGCTGATGGTAAATATACCTATGAGATTCCGGTGGAATCTCTTGATCAGGGACTTTCAGTTGCTGCATTTTCTCACAAAAGACAGACCTGGTATGACAGAACCCTGACCTTTGAGTCAGCTACCTTAAATAAGATCGGTGATATCAAGGATGACACTCAAAAACCAGACACAACTCCGGCACCGACTGCGACACCATCTGTTGAACTGACAGGTACTCCAACACCAACTCCAACAGCAGCTGTTACCGCTACACCAACACCAAATCCGGAACCGGATAAGGAGTCCAAATATGACTCTGATCTCAGTGGAGGAACCTCCTCCGTAAACAGCTCTACCACACTGGCAGACGGTACCTATACACCAGATAGCTTTTCCTGGTCCGGCGGTACCGGTAAGGTAAGTATTTCCTGTAATAAGATTACTGTAACCGGCGGAAAAGCCTATGCAACAATTGTATTCAGCAGTGAATATTACGGATATGTAAAGGCAAACGGCAACACCTATTACGGATCCTGCGGAGGCGGTACCTCCACCTTCACCATTCCGATTGCATTAAACCAGAACAATACCATCATCGGTATGACCACCAGAATGTCTCAGGCTCATGAGATTACTTACACCATTTATGCTGCATTAAAGGGTGCAAGCGATCCGAAAAAAACAGACAAGGAAAATCCGGCAGATGAGAACAGTATGCTTTCCACAGGAAACAAGAAGCTGGATGAAAGTGCACCGGAGATCACAGGTCTTGAGTACAAGGATGAAACCAAGCTTGAGCATGCAAAATACTTTAAACTGTATAACTATGCAAAAGGCATCACCCTGTTTGAGGTTGACATGACCGCAGACACTGCAAGAAAACCGGAAACTGCAGATTCTAAGGAAGCCACAGCGGCAGAAGATAAAGATGCATCCGCTTCTGAGAAGCTTTACACAGGCAATGTTATCAAATACCTGATCGTGCCAGAAGGTGCAGTGATCCCTGCAGGTCTTGATAAAGACGTAATCCTGATCCAAAAACCGGTTGAAAGCGTTTACGTTGCATCTGAGGGTGCCCTTAACCTCCTGGATGAGCTTGGTCTTACTGACAAGATCACCAGCCTTGGCCTGGAAAAAGACGAGGTAACCTCTGACAGTCTCACTGCAGCATTAGAGAATGGCTCTGTATCCTTCGCAGGCAAATACGATGACACCGACTATAAAGAGCTTGTTAAGAGCCAGTGCAATCTTGCCATCCTTCCATCCGATATTCTTCCGGCAGAGGAAACAGAAACAGAAGAAAAGCTGGAAGCACTGAAGGATATGGCAGCGAAGTATGCAACCCTGAAGATTCCGTTTATTATTGACCGTTCTGCAGACGAAGAGGATGAGGATGCAAAAGCAGAATGGACAAAAGCATTCCAGGCAATTTTCACTGAAACAGATGAAGAGGCATAAGCCACAGGAGAAAACTATGTACGATAAAAAGCTGAAATACCGGATTCTTGGCATTTTTGCAGCAGCTGTGATGACTTTTACAGCAGTAACTCCTGTATGGGCAGAAGAAAATACGGAAGTATCTGAAACAGATGCTTCCGTGGACACTTCCTCTGACCATACAGCACCAGACCTTCCGGGACTTACTTACCAGTCCACCATGGAGCTGTCCTTTGCAGAATGCTTTGATGTGTATTACTATAATGATGGCTATAAGCTTCTGGATGTCCATGATGATGCACAGTACCTTGTAGTACCGGAAGGAATGGATGCACTGGATGGTCTAGATGACAGTATTCAGGTACTTTATCAGCCACTGGATACGATCTACATGGCAGCTACTTCCCCAATGGCATTGTTTGATGCCATCGGCGCGGTAGATTCCATCAAATTATCCGGACTGGACGCATCCGGCTGGTACATTCAGTCAGCAGCAGATGCCATCAATAATGGCGACATGACTTTCGCAGGTAAATATGATGAGCCGGATTACGAGCTTCTGGTAGGAGATGACTGTGATCTTGCAGTTGAGTCCACCATGATCCTCCACGCACCAAAGGTACAGGAGATGATCGAAACCCTTGGAATTCCGGTATTTATCGACCGTTCCAGCTATGAAAGCCAGCCCCTTGGCCGTACGGAGTGGATCAAGCTTTACGGAGCTATGATGAACAAGGAAGAGGAAGCAGCCGCTTTCTTTGACAGTCAGGCGCAGATCATTGAGAAATTAAAGGATTTCACCAACACAGAGAAAACCGTGGCATTTTTCTATATCAACACCAGCGGTTCCCCGGTTGTCCGAAATCCCAAAGATTACATTTCCAGCATGATCGACATTGCAGGCGGGAGAAATGCATTTGCAGACCTTCAGGATGACAGCGGCAAAACCTCTGTTTCCATCACAATGGAAGAGTTTTACAACACTGCTGTGGATGCAGATTATCTGATCTACAATACCAGCATTGATGCCTCTGTAAAGAGCCTTGACGACCTTCTGGCTAAGGACAGTCTTCTGGCTGATTTCAAGGCAGTAAAGGATGGAAATGTATGGATCACCGATAATTCCATGTATCAGCATACGGATACCATCGGCGAGCTGATCAATGATTTTAACCTGATGCTCACAGGCGGCAGCGAGGAGGATATGACCTTCCTGCACAAATTGAACTGATTTTTAAGCGGACTTCTGTAAAGTGGTCCGCTTTCCCATAATAAAACACAAATGGAGTAAACCTAGAATGAGTAAACAACCTGGTGGAACCAGCTTCCACATGGAAAATTTCAAAAGAAGATCCCGCTATGCCCTGGTGTTCATTCTTCTGATCCTGGCATTCGGACTGATCACAGTGCTGAACATCAACACCGGAAACGTCCATATTTCCCTGTCGGAGATCATAGATATTCTTTTGAAAAAAGTAACAGATACAAAGGAATACAGCATTATCTGGAAAATCCGCCTGCCCCGAATCCTGATGGCAGCGATTTTGGGCGGCGCTCTGTCTTTGTCCGGCTTTCTGCTGCAGACCTTTTTTGAAAACCCTATTGCGGGACCATTCGTACTTGGTATTTCCTCCGGGGCAAAAATGGTGGTGGCCCTTACTATGATCTATTATCTTGGAAGAGCGGCAACGGTTACCTCTTATACCCTGATCATTGCGGCTTTTATCGGCTCCCTGATTTCCATTGGATTTATCCTTCTGATTTCAAAGAGGGTGAAGCACATGGCTACCCTTCTGGTTGCCGGAATTATGATCGGCTATATCTGTTCTGCGGTAACGGATTTTGTTATTACCTTTGCAGATGACTCTGATATTGTCAATCTTCACGGCTGGTCACAGGGAAGCTTTTCTGGTATGAGCTGGAGCAATGTGTATATTTCTTTTGCAGTCGTAGGGATTACGCTGATCCTGACGTTCCTTTTGTCAAAACCAATCGGAGCTTATCAGTTAGGAGAGGCCTATGCACAGAGCATGGGCGTAAATATCCGCTTTTTTAGGGTGGCCCTGATCCTGCTTTCCAGCGTTTTGTCCGCAACAGTTACCGCTTTTGCAGGACCGATTTCCTTCGTTGGAATCGCGGTTCCGTTCCTGATGAAAAGAAGCTTTAATACTTCAAGGCCCCTGATTATCATTCCGGGTACCTTTTTAGGCGGGGCTGTTTTTTGTATGATGTGCGATTTGATCGCCAGAATGGCGTTTGCACCGCTGGAATTGAATATCAGTACCGTTACTTCCATATTCGGTGCGCCGGTGGTTATTTTCATGATGCTGCATAAGAAGAGAGGAAACTAAGGATGGAAAATTACTATTTTAAAATGGACCATCTGTCCGTGGGATACAACAAAAAAGCACTGATCCATGACATCTGCATTGGGATTCATAAGGGTGAGATCGTGACTTTGATCGGGCCTAATGGTTCGGGAAAATCTACCATTCTGAAGAGTATTACCAGACAGCTGCAGATTATCGGGGGAAAGGTTTATTTCGATGATCAAAATCTTAGTTCCTTTTCTTTTAAGGACCTTTCTACCAAAATGGCAGTGGTGCTGACGGAGCGTATGAAGCCGGAGCTGATGACCTGCCATGATATTGTGGCAACGGGACGTTATCCTTATACCGGAAGGCTGGGACTTCTTTCCAGGGAGGATGAGGAGAAGGTGGAAGAGGCCATGCGGGCGGTGCACGCAGAGGAGCTTGGAAGCCGGGATTTCAACAATATCAGTGACGGACAGCGCCAGAGGGTGCTTCTGGCCCGTGCCATCTGCCAGGAACCGGATATTATTATCCTGGATGAGCCAACCTCCTTCCTTGATATCAAGCATAAGCTGGATCTGCTTTCCATTCTCCGGGATATGGCAAAAATGAAGCATATTACAGTGATCATGTCTCTTCATGAAATCGATCTGGCACAGAAGATTGCGGATAAGATCATTTGTGTAAAAGGAGATACCATTTCCCATTTCGGAAGACCGGAGGATATTTTTGAGGAAAATATGATTCGGGATTTGTATGACATTAACAATGGCTTTTTTGATCCTCTGTTTGGAAGTATTGAGCTTCCAAAGCCAGAGGGAGAGGCGAAAACATTTGTGATCTGCGGAAACGGAACCGGTATTCCTGTGTTCCGGCAGCTGCAGAAGGAGCATACGCCATTTATTGCAGGAATTCTTTATACCAATGATGTAGACTACCGTCTGGCACGACTTCTGGCGGCAGATGTGATAACAGAAGGGCCTTTTATGGATATTTCCGAAGAGACCTTTCAAAAAGCCCTCCGTGTGATGGAGCAGTGTGAGAGAATTATTTGCACGGATGTACCTGTGGGTAGCTGTAATATGCGGCTGGGGCAGTTGATTGAGGCGGCAAAAAAGAGCGGAAAGATGGTTAAGGGCTGAGGGGGAATTTAGTGAAGCAGTCGTTTACAGGACGTGAGTTCGCAAGGTATATTCATCGCAGGTCGTCGCAACACTCCGACGAGCTAACTGCCAACTGCGACTAAACATCTCAGGAGAGCCTTCAATGTTAAGTCTTCGTAGACAGTGGATCTCGTCTCCGTTAAGAGCGCTCCTGAAATGACCTGCTCACGAATATACCTTGTGAACTCACTGGTTACTGGTAAGGCGAATGTGCTGAAACGATACTTCTTAACTGGCACTGAGAGGGAATTCAGACCGATGCTTATTGACTGGCATTAAGGAGAATTCTAGCAAAGTGGGGCGTGCAGATTGCGGGAATGATTTTTCAAACACGCTCTAAGCAGGTCATTTCAGGTGCGTCTTTAGCAGTTAGTTCACCGGAGCGTTGCACCGACCTGCGTGGAATAACAGGTGTTCAGAGGCGTCCGCCTTGATTCACTAAACTGCATCTTAGCATCAGTTTCCGGTTAACTCACTGGAATCGAGATGGTTGTAGGATATTTAATTTACCTGTTAGGTTAATTGTAAAATTGACACATATTAAGAAATGTGCTAATATTTTATTAACCTAGCAGGTAAATTTTTTATAGGAGAGTGGCGGTTGGAAATTACGTACAAAAATAATAAAATCAGGAAAATTTGTACGGATATCAAGGTCGCTGAAAAAACATACGGTGCCCAAATGGCAGAAAAAATAGACATGCGTATAGGTGAAATATCAGCGGCTGACACAGTGGAAATGATGATTCAATTTCGTATTGGTCGCTGTCATCCTTTAACGCAAAACCGAAAGGGCCAGTATGCTATGGATCTTGTTCATCCGTACCGGTTAGTATTTGAAAAAAATGGAAATGAAATCCAGATTGCGAATATTTTAGAAATCGTTGATTATCATTAACTAGTATATCGGAGGTATTACTATGGTCAGGAGCAGAAGTTATATAGCGACACCACCTGGAGCCACAATCAAAGAGCAGTTAACTGACAGAGGCATGAGTCAGAAAGAATTTGCCGCAAGAATGAATATGTCAGAGAAGCATATCAGCAAGCTTATTAATGGAGAGGTGCAGCTTACTCCAGACTGTGCAGTCAGACTGGAAGTGGTTCTTGGTGTGTATGCCAAGTTTTGGAATAACCTTGAAGCCGCCTACAGAGAGAAGTTAATTAAGGTTGAAGCTGAAAATTCAATGGAACAGGATGAAGAAATTGCCAGAAAGTTTCCTTATAGTGAAATGGCAAAATATGGCTGGGTTCCTGCTACAAGAAATATAAAAGAAAAAGTGATCAACTTAAGAAAATATTTTGGGATTGTGGAACTTTCCTTGTTAGAAAACAGGCAGATTACACGAATTGCCTGCCGCAGACTGGCGATTACGGAAAAAAGTGATTTGGCACTTATGGCCTGGGCGCAAAGAGTAAAGGTTATTGCCAGGGAAATTGAAACAAAACCGATAAATGTGAAAGGATTCAATAATAGACTTGATGAGATTCGAAAGCTGACACTGATGGAGCCGAAACAGTTTAGTCCTAAATTAAAATTTCTTTTATCGGAGTATGGAATTGCATTAGTTTTTTTGCCGCATTTGAAGGGTTCTTTTTTGCACGGAGCTACATTTCTTGATGGAAACAAAATTGTTTTGGGCCTGACTGCCAGGGGAAGTGACGCGGACAAATTTTGGTTCAGCCTGTTCCATGAGTTAGGGCATATTATGCTTGGACACATAGGAAATTCTGATGGAACATCGGAGCAGGATGAAATTGCTGCAAATGAATGGGCGAGAGATCAGCTGATTCCAGCAGATGCTTTTATAAAGTTTAAAGAGAATCATGTATTTTCCATTGATGCGGTGAGGGTATTTGCAGGAATGATTCATATTGCTCCTGGAATTGTAGTTGGCAGATTGCAAAATGAAGGTGAAATTAAGCATAATATGCTCAATGAGTTGAAAGAACACTATGTTATTATTGGGTAATTGAAACTTTCTGTCCTACAGAAATGATGCAGTTTTTGCCACATTGGCGGGACTTAGTGAAGCAGTTGTTTTAGTTGTTTTGTTACCAGGACGTGAGTTCGCAAGGAGAATGTGCTAAAACGATACTTCTTCACTGGCACTGAGAGGGAATTCAGACTGATACTTATTTACTGGCATTAAGGGGAATTCCAGCCGATGCACAGCCTCTGGACACCTGTTACTCCTAAGCAGGTCATTTCAGGTGCGTCCTTAGCGGAGGTGAAATCCACTGCTTATGAAGGCTTAATCGTGAAGGCTCTCCTGAACGATTTAGCCGCAGTTAGCAGTTAGTTCACCGGAGCGTTGCACCGACCTGCGTGGAATAACAGGTGTCCAGAGGCGTCCGCCTTGATTAACTAAATCCCCCCTCAGCTCAGCCCCCCATTTCCTTCGTATGCCACACCCCCACGCAGTGAATACCCCCTCACACCCCCTTTTCCGACACGGAGACGCAAAGTGGTATCATGAGCAGGAGTTAAGGTATAGGTGACATTCTTCCCCTCCCATTTAAGATCCACGCGGATGTTCCCACGGGCAATGAACCCGGTGGCTTCCCCGTTTCTCCAGGAGGGTGGGAGCGCAGGGAGAAGGACAAGCTCTTCGCCCTGGCTTTGAACCAGAACCTCGGCGACAGCAGCACTGTAGCCTAAGTTTCCGTCAATCTGGAACGGCGGATGGGCGCAAAATAGATTTGGATAGATACCGCCTCTTCGAATTCCCATTTCTTCCGTTGGATCAACCACATAAAACAGGTTTCTCATAATTTTCTCTACATGAGCGCCATCCTCCATACGCGCCCACATCAGGACCTTCCAAGCCAGACTCCATCCGGTTCCCTCGTCCCCCCGAAGCTCAAGACTCTTTCTCACTGCTTTATACAATTCCGGTGTCTGCAAAGTAATGCCGCAGCCAGGATGAAGCTCATAAAGATGGGAAACATGGCGGTGATGCACATCCTGCTCCGGAAATTCCTGGTTCCACTCCAGAATCTGCCCCTTGCTTCCCACCGCAGTAGGTACCATGCGCTCCAAGGCTTCCAGTACATCATACAATATCTGGCTCTGCAGGCCAAGCACTTCACAGCCCTTCACATAATCCCGAAACAGATTTCTTGCAATGGCAAGGGTATTTTCACTGTATTTGGCCACGGAACAATCCTCATAAAACAGATTTTCCGGTGAGGTAGCGGGGCAGATAGCAAGTCCCTGATCTGTTTCCTGAAGCTGAGCCAGACAGAATCGCACATTTTCCTCTAGTATAGGCATAATTTCCTTCAAATACTCTTTATCTTCCGTAAATAAATACTGGTCAAACAGGTTTCTGCAGAGCCATGCCTCTCCAAATGGCCAGAACGACCATACCGCCTTCCCCGTTGCAGGAGAGGTTTTACCCCAGATATCCGTGTTGTGAAAGCAGGCGGTTCCCTCACAGTTAAACAGCTCTCTGGCAGTTTTCTGTCCGTTTTTTACCAGTGCTTTGCAAAGATTTACCAGCGGCTCCTGCATTTGAGCAAGATTCAGGGGACCTGTCATCCAGTAATTCATTTCTGTATTGATATTTACGGTGAAATCTCCGAACCATGGGGGAATTATATCCTTGCTCCAGATTCCCTGCAAATTGGCAGCCTGGGTTCCCGGCCTGGAAGAGGAGATGAGCAGATATTTTCCGAAAGCAAACAAGATTGCATAAAGCTCCGGGTCAGATGCACCCTCATGAAATGCGGCAAGACGCTCCCGCAGATCATACCGGGAATTTCCATTCGAAAGCTTCTGGACATCATCCCACAGTCTTAATGAAGTTCTTCCATAAAAAGATTTATATTCTTTCACATGCTCATCCAGCAGCTCTTCAAAAGGTTTTGAAAGTTTCTCTAAATCATCAGCCAGCATATGACGAATTTCTGTATCGGAATACTGGCTGGTATATGCTTTGTCAAATCCCCGGAAGCTGGTACGGATTGCCATACGGATTTCCACCCCTGTCACATGCTCCAAAAGAATTCCATCCGCAGACCCGACTGCCTTTCCACCTTCTGCAGTTACACACCCTTCTCCTATAAAGTGTACACCCTGAAGCTCTGGTTCTTCGGGGAAAAGGAACTCTTCCGGTTTATTTTCCTTAATAACCTTCAGTCCGCTTCTTCCAGGACAGATTCCGGTAAGCGTGAAATGATTTTCCTTATAATCCTTCTCACGGATAAAGGCTCCGTCACAGTGAATAAAAATGGAGAATGGCTTGGTGCTTTTGATCTGATACACAAGTCCCTGAGCCGGTGCGCTGATAAAGCAGGTACGTGTAACCTTAGCTTCATTTCTCACATAGTGCTCAAAGGCCACAGCCCGGTCTAAATCCAAACACCTTTCATAATCTGTCACAGATGTATCAGAATCTGGTGAAGCACCTGCAAATGTATCTTCATCAGCACCATAATTATCCTCCACAAAATCCAGATGCAGATCTCCAAAGGGCAGATAAACCTGTACATCCTCAGCTTCTTCCAGCTTCTTTTCTATGACCATTTTTGCTTCTTCATATTTCCCGGCTTTTGCAAGCTCCCCGGCCTGCTTCACCACTTCAGGGGAAAGCCCGGTCTGTCCGCTGTAAGGAGAGCCTGACCATAAGGTATCTTCGTTTAACTGCAGTACTTCATGATCCGGGGTTCCGTGAATAACTGCTCCTATTCGTCCATTTCCCAGAGGAAATCCTTCCAGCCAGCATTTTGCCGAATTTTTAAAATATAATTCCATATATGTAGTCCTTTCCTTATTGTTTATTGGTATTATGATCCGCCTACTGATGATACTTCTTTCCATATTCTGATGGGGAAATCCCCATGTATTTCTTAAACAGCCTGCTGAAATAAAGCTGATCATCAATTCCTACCATGGAAGAAATCTCTTTCATGGACAGGGTATTCTCTTTGATCAAGGTTGCAGCCTTGCGCACCCGCAGATTATTCAGATAGTTGGTAATGCTTGTTCCAACCTCTGATTTAAAAATCCTGCACAGATAACTGGAGCTTAAATTCACATTTGCGGAAATAGAAGCCAGGGTAAGCCTGTACATATAATTTTCCTCCATATATTCCAGGGTCTTAGCCACATCTGCTTTATAATGTCCCTCACTGGAGGAAAATTCCCGGAATACACTCCGTGCTTCCTCATAATTTTTCATCATTTCCTGATAGGGCATATCCGGTGCAAAGGACTGGTACATGGTAAAACGATTGTACAGTTTTTTCACCAGCTGCTCCACCTTAATTTCACTGCCAGACAGCTCTGCCTGGGAAAAAACAACCAATGCGCTATAATCATTCAGTACCAGAATATAGGGCTGCAGCACTCCCTGGACCGCATCCAGGATCATATCCCGCAGAAGATTTCCGGATATGGAAAACGCTTCGTTAGATAAAAACTTCTCAAAGGTTACATAGCAGATGGCACAGGAAGCTTCCATAAACGCAAGTCTGGTTTTGTCGTGCTCAGCAATAAAATCTGAAAGCTTTGCATCCTTCCTGAAAAATTCCAGCAGCAGCGCTTGCATATTCTCTTTTGGATCCTTTTTTTCAGTTTCCCAATGACTGGGCGCTCTGTCCTTTAATTTTTCTACCGTTTTATTCAAACAGGAAAGAAGGGTATCCGGCTGGATCTTAATTTTCAGCAGATAATCTGCAGCACCAAGCAGCAGGGCACTTCTCACAGAATCAAAATCCTCGTAATTGCTAAGCACCAGAATTTCACCGGGATATCCTTGTTCCTTTAAGATACGGATCAGCTCCAGCCCATCCATCCCGGGCATTTTCAGATCTGTGATGATCACATCCGGATGATGCTGGCCAATCAGAGGCAGTGCCTCAAGCCCATTTGATGCCGTTCCGCAAATAGAAAAGCCATGCTCCTCCCAGGGCAGGATGGAGCGAAGGGCAATCTTTACAATGGGCTCATCATCAATAATCAGTATACTGTACATGTATTATCCTTTCCGACCAATTGTGTATTTTATGAAAGTGAATCCGCATAGAGCTCCGGCAGAGTAAGCGTACACCTGGTTCCTTCTCCTGGCTGACTGTCAATTTTCAGCCCGTATTCCCGTCCGAAATTCAGCTGGATCCGATCATTTACATTGGCAACGCCAATTTTTTTTCGCTCCGGGCGAGGTGCCAGGGCGTCGTCCGTCACCTTAAAGCCTTTACCGTCATCGGACAGCTCTATAACCACATGATCTTCTTCTCGCCAGCAGGTAATCTGGATTTCCATTACGGTACCGTCATCTGAAGAGCCATGCATCACCGAATTTTCTGCCAGTGGCTGCAAAATCAGCTTGGGAACCAGGCAGGAGAGCAGTTCATCCTCCTCCACATGGAAGGAATACTCAAAGCTGCCAGCGTAGCGGATTCTGAGAATGGAAAAATAGTTTTCCAGATTTTCCAGTTCTTCCCGAATGGTAATATATTCGTTCTTATTGGTAAGGGTATTCTGTAAAAGACTGCTTAGTGCCTGAATTCCATCGCTTACGATCAGATCCTTATGCATAGCAGCCACAAACCGAAGGCTGTTCAGAGTGTTAAAAAGAAAATGAGGATTCAGCTGATACTGAAGCATCTGCAGCTCCAGTTCCCTTTTTCTCTCTTCCTGAGCCTTCTGCTGAGCCATCAGATGTTCAATGGTGTCTGCCATATGATCCATACTTCCGGAAAGTCTGGAAAGCTCGTCTTTATGATTGTCCTGAATACGCACAGATAAGTCCCCATGGGAAAGTGCTTTACAGAATTCCAGCATTCTTTTAATGGGAGACATAATTCCCTGATATACCATGGCTACGATCCCGATGCACAGCAAAACCAGAAGCATCACCACCACAAGAATCTGCTTTAGCATGGCATAAACCTCTGAATTAATATAGTGGTAGGGCATGGTATATACAAATAGCTGATTCAGGTTTTTGTTATAAATGTAAGTTACCAGCTGTTCCTCCCCATCCTCCTGGATACTGAAGGAATCTGTTTTCTTTGGAAGCATTTCCCCGATTCTTTTCATAAGCTCTTTATCAATTTTCTTCCCCAGAGATATACTTCGGTTCCAGGAAGAAAGCACGGTTCCATCCATATTCATATACATAATATTGGAAGAATCCGACAGCCCTACAGGCTCCAGTACCGTCTTGGAAAAAATTTTCTCCTCAATGGAAATCAGGGTATATCCGATTACCCGGCTTTTGGAATACTGCTCATAAATCCTTCTTCCAAGAACCAGAATATCCCGGTCCCGGTAAGTGTGTACGTAAGCCCACACATCCTGATCCTGCTCCTCAAGCCGGGAAAGGATCCGGTCCACATCCTTCTGATAGAACCCGTCATACCCCAGATCATAAAAAATATTTCCCTCTGTATCATAGACGGTAATGTTTTTCGCCTGGGCGGGATAGATGATCTTATTGCGGATCATGCTCTGGATCTCATTGATCGCCTGATTCTTCTCCATGTCCGTCATGTCTTTTTTCAGAAGGCCTTCCTTAATCTCCTCGCTGATGCAGATAGAGCCGCACAGATACTGGTATTTTTCAATCTCGCTTACCATGTTCAGATTGATCATGGACAGGGTCTGGGAAATGGACGCAGAAAGCTTCTCCTGAAGTGCCACGGAAAATATATGAAAAGAATAGCCGCTGATCCCCGCTAATGGAATAATAGAAATCATCAGAAGGGCAATTACAAGTCTTGTTTTGATACTGAATTTACGAAATCCCTGAAAATGATGTTTTTTTCCCATGGCGGATCCTCCCATTGCTTTTGTCCTCTGACGGATATCTGTCAAAATATTATTATTTTCATTCATTATACAGGAAAAAAACAGAATAATCTATGTAAAAGCAAAAGACAAAAAAATAATACATATATGCCGCAAGAAAATCCATATCAGATATATTTTACAAGAAAATGTTCCATAGCAAGAGTTATTTTGTCGATTTACTATAAATGATTTTTCAAATATAATAGCATCATCAGGCAAACATAATAAAACAGCCAACCAGAAGGAGGAAACACCCTATGAAAAAAAGATTTGCAGCATCCGCTATGATCCTTGCCATGAGCGCAGCTACTGTACTTTCCCCGCTCACAGCATTTGCGGAAGCAGAAGAGCAGGAACTGAACATTGCCATTTTCCAGGGCGGATACGGAGATGCTTACTGGAACCAGATGGTAGAGCTTTTTGAAGCAAGCCATGAGGGCGTGAAGGTAAACATGACCATCAGCCCGACTATCGGTGATATCATCCGTCCACAGATCGTAGCCGGAAACGCACCGGATTTTATCTGCCTCAATGATGGAGCCGAGGATGGCGTTATCCTTTCCCTGATCAAGGAGCATGCGCTTCTCAATCTGGACGATGTATTTGACGGAGAAAACTATGCAGGAACCGGAACTCTTCGGGATGATATTACAGATGGTATCCTTTCCAGCACCAAATGTGCGCCTTACGGAGATGACGAAATCTATCTTGCACCATTTAGCAGCGGCCCGCAGGGTCTGATCTACAATAAGACCTTCTTCGAGGAAAATAATCTGGAAGTTCCCAAAACATGGGATGAGTTTTTCACACTTGGCGATACCTTGAAGGATATTGACGGACGTGCGCTTTTTACCTATCAGGGAATTTATCCAGGATACATGGAAGAAATGCTCTGGCCGGCAATCGCAAATGAGTGCGGCGAGGAAGCCCTTACCAGGATTGCCAATTATGAGGAAGGCTCTTTCAATAACGAAGGTGTGTTAAAGGCCCTTACCCATATCAAAGAGATCGCAGAAAAAGGCTATTTGTTAGAGGGTACTGTGGGCATGAACCATACGGAATCCCAGACAGAAATGATGCTTGGAAAAGCAGCATTTATCACGAATGGAACCTGGATGGAAAATGAGATGCAGGATGCTCCAAGAGAAGAGGGCTTTGAGTTTGCAATGGCTCCGATTCCGACTGAGAACGCAGACGATGTGCATTACATATTCGACAGCTGCGAGCAGTTCTCCATTCCGGCAGCTGCAAAGAATCCAGAGCTTGCAAAGGAATTCCTCCGTTTCCTGTACAGCGATGAATCTGTATCTGCATTTGCAGAGGCTTCCGGTGCACTTTACGCAACCAAGAGTGCCCGCGAGGTAGCAAAGGACAAGCTGTCTGCAGCAATCTACAACATGTACGGAATCTATGAAGAAGCAAAGGCATCCTCCTTGATTATGAGCTTCTCCGCAGTTCCGGCTGACTGTAAGGTGAATCCTAAGGATGAAATCTTCAACCCGATCACTTCTGTTATGAATGATGAAATGACAGTAGAAGAGTGGGCTCAGAATGTAGAAGATGCTTTTGCGCAGATTCGCGCTGACCAAGAAGCTGCAAAATAACAGGAGGAATATTGTTTTCCATAGAAAGGCTGCTGCACATGTATGCAGCAGCCTTTCTTCACCCAAAACGGATATTTCCATAACTTTAATATAAAAACGAGGTGACCTAGCGTGGTAAAAAAACCGAAATTATTCATAGCCTTATGTACACTTCCGGCTTTAATCCTTACGATCATCTTTATGATCGTTCCCATGGTGAATGCAGTTTACCTTTCCTTTACCAGCTCTACTGCACTCAGCGTTGGCTTTAACAGCAAATTCGTATTTTTAGATAACTATATTTACATGTTTCAGGACAAAGATTTTATCCGGGCTCTGCTTAACACCTTTAAGCTGATGCTGGTGATCCCGGCTGTGACTATTTTCCTTAGTCTGATCTTTGCCTTTATTCTCACCCAGGGCGAGCTTCAGGAAAAATCCTTTTACCGTACTGTTTTCTTTTTCCCAAGTATTATATCCATGACAGTTGTAGGTATTGTGTGGTCCTTTGTGTTTAATCCTACAAGAGGAATTCTGAACCATCTTCTGGATATGTTTCATCTTTCCACCTGGAAGCATGCCTGGCTTGGAGAGGGAAAAACTGCTCTGTGGTGTATCGGTGCTGCTCTGGTATGGCAGGCGATCGGATATTATATGGTAATGCATGTGGCTTCTATTGATGGAATTTCCCAGGAGGTGTACGAGGCAGCTTCTATTGATGGTGCTACCGGAACACAGAAATTTTTTAAGATCACCATTCCGCTTCTTCGAAAATCCATTGGAACCACCTATATTTTATCTCTTTCCGGAACCATAAACCTAAGCTTCACCCTGTCAAATGTTATGACAGGCGGCGGACCAAACGGGGCGTCCAGTGTCCTTCTTCAGTATATGTATACCCAGGGCATGCGAAACGCCAACTTCGGATATGCTATGGCTATTGCCATGTTTACCCTTGTACTTGCAATTATCATTGCAATAATCTCACGAAAGCTGTCGTCTGAAAAAGAATAGGAGGGAACTGATGAAAACTGTAAGAACATGGTGTGTCAGAATCCTGATGATTCTGTTCACGATTATTTTTCTTTATCCGCTTTTCTGGAACCTGATGTCTGCATTTAAAACCAATACAGAGTATCTGACGGATCCTTATGCGCTGCCTGCAGCACTGAATTTTGACAACTTTATTGCAGCCTGGGGAAAAGCAAACATTGCAGCTTATTTTGGAAATTCCGTACTGGTAACAGTACTTTCAACTGTGCTTTTGCTTTTATTTGTTATTCCTATTTCTTATGCGCTGGCAAGATACCGTTTTGTAGGGAGCAAGCTGATCTCAACTATTTATATGGCATGCATTTTCCTGCAGGCAACCTATATTATGATTCCTCTGTTTCTGGAATTACAGGCAATAAACGGATTGAACAATCTTCCGGTACTGTGCCTTGTTTATGCAGTCATGCAGTTTCCGTTTTGTATTTTTACCCTCCAGGGCTTTATGTCCGCCGTGCCAAGGGACTATGAGGAATCTGCCAGAATTGACGGCGCTACCAACCTTCAGCTTCTGCTTAAGGTAATGGTTCCTCTTGCCAAGCCTGGAATCGCTACCATTACCATGTTAAGTGCCATGGGCTTTTGGAATGAATATCCGCTGGCTCTTGTACTTCTCACAGAGGATGCCAAAAAAACACTTCCAATTGGTATGGCAAACCTGTTTGAGGTGCAAAAGTACGCTACAGACTGGGGTGCATTGTTTGCAGGACTTGTGATCGTCATGATTCCGACGATTATTATTTATCTTATTGGACAAAGATATCTGCTGCAGGGAATCGGCGCAGGCGGCTTAAAGGGTTAGAGAGGAGTTTATATATGCCAACAGATCAGGAATTAATTCGAATTGTTCCAAGTGACAGGCAGCTTGCCTATCAGGAAACGGAATTCTATGCATTTTTTCATTTCGGAATGAATACATATACAGACAGAGAATGGGGCGACGGAACCGAAGATCCCAAGCTTTTTAACCCTGCCAAGCTGGATGCCGACCAGTGGGTATCTGCAGCCAAAAGCGCAGGCATGAAGGGCGTGATCCTCACCTGCAAGCACCACGACGGCTTCTGCCTTTGGCCCACCAGATACACCAGTCACAGCGTTGCCTCAAGCCCATGGAAAAAGGGAACCGGTGATGTAGTCAAAGAGGTTTCGGATGCCTGCCGCCGTCACGGCATGAAATTCGGAATCTATCTTTCCCCCTGGGACCGGAACCAGCCCTGCTATGGAACGGGAAAGGAATATGATGATTACTATCTGGCTCAGCTTACCGAGCTGCTCACCGGATACGGAGAAATATTCAGTGTCTGGCTGGATGGTGCCTGCGGCGAGGGACCAAATGGCAAAAAACAGGTCTATGACTGGGAACGCTATTATGCCTGCGTGCGCAAATATCAGCCAGACGCCTGCATCTGTGTATGCGGCCCGGATATCCGCTGGTGCGGCAATGAAGCCGGAGATGTGCGTAAATCCGAGTGGAGTGTAGTTCCTGCCCGTACTGCACTGGCAGAGAGCATACAGGAAAAAAGCCAGCAGGCAGATGATGAGGAATTCCGTCAGCGAAAAATTACAAGTGACATGGAGGATCTTGGAAGCAGAGCCGCTCTTCAGGGAGAAAAGGACCTGATCTGGTATCCTGCTGAGGTCAATACCTCCATAAGACCGGGCTGGTTTTATCACACAAAAGAAGATAATCAGGTAAAAAGCCTTGAAGAGCTGATTTCTATTTACTGCGGATCTGTAGGTGGAAACGCTACCTTTCTTCTTAATGTTCCGCCTATGCCAAACGGGCTGCTCCATCCAAATGATGTTGCCAGGCTGGCAGAATTGGGACAGTGGAAGAGAAGTGCATTTTCCGGCAATCTTGCAGAATTTGCAGAGATAACTGCGTCCTCCGAAGATGCCGCTCATCCGGTTCAGAATGTTCTCACAGACACCAGAACCACCTGGTACCAGCCAGAGACAGATGCCAAAACCGGAGCTTTCCCAGCGGAACTTATTTTCAATCTGCATACCCAAAAGGCACTGGGCTATCTGGTAATAAAAGAGGCAATCCAGCACAGCCAGAGAGTGGAAGCCTTTTGTGTCTACGCACAAAAAGAAGAGAAGTGGGTTCTGGTTTATGAAGGAACCGTTATAGGATATCAGAAAATCGTGAAGCTTTCCGAAGCTTTCACCAGGAAGCTTAAAATTGTATTTTCTGATTATCGTGTTGCGCCTTTAATTTCCTTTGTGGGAATTTATCCCAAAAGATAATTTCATAAAATACCATTATTTTCCAGATAATTTTCTTTTAAACATATTATTATTCGCAATTCTTTGAGCGCAGTTTCTTTACAGAGACTGCGTTTTACGTTATACTTAAGATATCCAAAGAAGGAGAGTAAAACTTATGAAAAAGAAAATATTTACAAAAGACAACCTGATTTTTTTCCTGATCCTCAATCTGGGACTGATTTTCACGGCAGTAGGAATTTCCATTTTTAAAACACCCAACCATTTCGCATTTGGGGGAACCTCCGGTCTGTCCATCATACTGTCCACCCTTTTTCCACAATGGAATGTCGGTGTATTCATGTGGATCGTCAATGCAGTGCTGGTTGTGCTGGGATTTTTCTTCCTGGGAATCCATTCCATGGGCTGGACCATTTATTCCTCCTTTGCCTTGTCCTTTTTTGTCAGTGCCTGTGAATTTATTTACCCATTACAGGCACCACTGACTCATGATGTATTTTTGGAGCTGTGCTTTGCCGTTATTCTCCCCGCAGTTGGTGCTGCTATGGTATTTAATGTAGGTGCCTCTACAGGCGGTACCGATATTGTGGCTATGATCCTGCACAAATACACAAGCCTTGAGATCGGACGCGCCCTTTTGGTCAGTGACCTTGGAATCGTGCTTGTGGCAGCCTATCTTTACGGCGCACAGACCGGACTTTACTGTATCCTGGGCATGATCCTGAAATGCACCGTAGTAGACAGCGCCATTGAGAGCCTGAACCTTCGAAAGGTCTGTACCGTAATCTGTAAGTATCCGGACGAAGTAGAGGCTTTCATTATCAATGATCTTCACCGTTCTGCTACTGAGCAGAAGGCTTTCGGCATTTACACAAAAACGGAGCAGAAGGTGCTGATGACCGTTCTCACCAGAAGTGAGACCAACCGTCTTCGTATTTACCTGCGCCATCTGGATCCCCATGCTTTTATCACCATTGTAAACAGCAGTGAAATTATCGGAAAAGGGTTCCGAAGTATTTAAATGCCAGAAATCAGAATAGTGTAATTATCAGTCATAATAAGGGTGGTATTTTTCTCTCTGAAGCATTATAATGATATGACACAAATTTATAATGACTTGAAGGGGGAACTATGAAAAGTACGGTTTCAACGGGGAAAGACAACTTTTACCCGCAGATTTTCCGGCTGGCAATTCCGATCATTATCCAGAATCTGCTCAGCGCGGCAGTAAATTCAGCTGACGTGATCATGCTGAATTACGTAGGTCAGTCTGCTATCTCGGCAGTATCTCTGGCCGCCAATTATTCCAATATTTTGTTTATGGTTTATTACGGACTGGGAACAGGAGCGTCCCTTTTGTGTTCCCAGTATTCCGGCAAAAAGAACTTCCAGGCCATCCATGCAGTCGAAGGAATTGCCCTTCGTTTTTCCGTGGCAATATCCATTCTGGTGGCATTGGTGGCCTTTACTATGCCCCAACGGATGATGACCCTTTTTACATCTGACAGGGAACTGATTGCCATCGGCTCATCCTATCTGCGGATCATGGGAATCACATACATCTGCTGGGGAATTTCGGAAATTTACCTGGCGGTTCTTCGAAGCATCGGGCGTGTTACCGTCAGCATGGCCCTGAATATGCTGGCATTTATCCTGAATGTTTTGCTCAATGCCACTTTTATTTTCGGCCTGTTCGGGGCGCCGCGTCTTGGAGCTACCGGTGTTGCCATTGCAACTGCGCTTTCCAGACTGATCCAGCTGATTGCCTGCCTGATTGTTTCTTTCTTAAGCAAGGATGTGAAATTAAATCTTGCTTACATGTTCCTTAGAAGCAAGGTACTGCTGAATGATTTTATCCGGCTGTCACTTCCGGCACTTGGAAATGACCTGTCCTGGAGTGTTGCCTTTTCCATGTACTCCGTAATCTTAGGACACCTTGGCACAGACGCGGTTGCCGCCAATTCCCTGGTAGTAGTGGTGCGAAATATCGGCTCTGTATTCTGTTTTGCCATTGCAAGCGCAGGAACCATTTTGCTGGGACAGATTATGGGACAGGGGAACCTGGAAAAATCCAAACGATATGCTTCCAGAATGCTTCGCCTGACGGTAATCACAGGGGCTGTGGGCGGTCTGATTGTTCTTGCAGTCACGCCCTTTGTCCTGAGATTTGCATCTCTGAACGAGACTGCCATGCATTATCTGAAATATATGCTTCTTATCAACACCTACTACATTATGGGTTCTGCAGTCAATACTGCGCTGATCGCCGGTGTGTTCCGAGCCGGAGGGGATACTAAGTTCGGTCTGATCTGTGACACTATAGACATGTGGGTATACGCCGTACCCCTTGGCTTTTTCGCCGCATTTGTCCTGAAGCTTCCTGTGCTGTGGGTATATTTCCTTTTGTGCACCGACGAATTTGTGAAATGGCCCTGGGTATTTCGCCATTACCGAAAAGGCACCTGGGCAAAAAATATAACACGAGACGATCTGTTTGAATAAAACAAGGAAAAGGCAGCCGGAGTATATGATCCCGGCTGCCTTTTCCTTAGATTTCCACAAGAATTCCCTTTTCCTTATCATAGTGGCAGTACTTTCCGGTGCCAGAAATAAAGGGCTGATAAGTATCTGTGCGGGTATCCTTCACATACACGATTCCGGTGGCGATCATCTCCACCAGAGAAAAGCGTTTGCTTAAACTGGAAATCCACGCATAAGTCTTATTGCTGTCAGAATCTGCAGCTACCAGACTGTAACCCTCATCGCATGGCTTCAGGGTGAAATAAATCTTCTCCGGCTTGGTGCTCTCCTTAAATACCTGGCTGGCAATGTAGGAAGAAAAATGCTTCTCTACAAATTCCTGGAAAGAGTGCAGAGTATAGACTTCTCCGCTTACTTCATCTGTGATCCTATCGCCTCTCTGCAGCCTTGCCTTGATCAGGGACAGGGTTTCAATGGTCCAGTTGATAAAGGAAATGCTGCTGTAGGTCATGCTCTCCAGAAGCTGGTCGATCAGTTTCTTTGTCAATACGTTTGACTTGGTTGCTTCGTTAAAAAGTTCTTCATTCATAATCCGCGCCCTCCATAGTATAAGATGGTAATTGATAATTTTATTATAAGAGCCTAAGCTCAAAAAAGCAATAAGTTGCCCCATTCTTTCTATATATCATTTGCCTTTCCTGAAAAATCGTGGTATCATCTATAGCAGTATTATTCAAACAAACAGACGCGGAAAGGAAAATTTTATGGAAAAACACCATCACCACGAGAGAAGTACATTCTCCGGGAAACTGGGCTTTGTACTTTCTGCTGCTGGAGCCTCGGTAGGACTGGGAAATATCTGGAGATTCCCCTACCTGGCAGCCAAATACGGCGGCGGCATTTTTTTACTGATCTACATCATTCTGGCACTCACCTTCGGCTACTCCATGATCATTGCGGAAACAGCCCTTGGACGCATGACCCGCAAAAGCCCAGTAGGCGCTTTTGGCAAATTCGGCAAATCCAAATGGCTGTCCTTCGGCGGATGGATCAACGCCGTTATCCCCATCCTGATCGTACCGTATTACTCGGTAATCGGCGGATGGGTTATCAAGTATCTCATTGAATATGTAAAAGGCAACAGCCAGAAGCTGGCAGAAGACGGATATTTCTCCGCCTTTATCTCAGACGGAACCTCCACAGAGATCTGCTTTCTTGTATTTGCCCTTTTGACACTGGCAATTATTTTCGCAGGTGTCCGAAACGGAGTAGAACGTGTGTCCAAATTCATGATGCCGATCCTGGTATTTTTGTCCGTGCTGATCGCCTTCTACTCGGTTACAAGACCTGGTGCCTTGGCTGGCGTGAAATATTTTCTGGTTCCCAACCCGGCTAACTTTTCCTGGATGACCGTGGTCGCAGCCATGGGACAGATGTTTTATTCTTTGTCCATTGCAATGGGAATCCTGGTCACCTTCGGTTCTTATATGAAACGAGACGTGTCCATCGAAGGATCCACCACAAATGTGGAGATTTTTGACACCGCCATTGCCATTATGGCAGGCCTGATGATCATTCCGGCAGTCTTTTCATTTTCCGGTGGAGATCCGGATACCCTGCAGGCTGGTCCGGCGCTGATGTTCATTACCATCCCCAAGGTTTTTGCCAACATGGGATTTGGAACGCCAATTGGAATCATTTTTTTCCTGCTGGTACTGATGGCAGCTCTGACAAGCTCCATTGCCCTTACAGAAAGTGCCGTATCCACTTTCCAGGACGAGCTGAGATGGCCGAGAAAAGGTGCAACGGTAATCGTAGGCATCATCATGGTTATTCTTGGAAGCCTTTCTTCCCTGGGATACGGACCGCTGGCATTTGTGAAGATCATTGGCATGCAGTTCCTGGATTTCTTTGATTTCCTCACAAATTCGGTCATGATGCCTATCGCTGCATTTGCAACCTGCATTCTGATTTCCAGAGTCATCGGTGTTGGCAAAATTGAAGAGGAAGTGGAAGCAGACGGAGGATCTTTTAAAAGGAAAAAAGTCTTTCGTTTTATGATCCGGTATCTCTGCCCGATTTTTACTGTGATCATTCTGCTCAGTTCCGTGGCAAATGCATTCGGCTGGATTTCCATGTAAACGGAGCTGACTTCGGACAAAAGATACCGCAAAGCAGAGCGTGCAGATTGCGGGAACGATTTTTGATATATGCTCTAACACAAAGGAGAAAATTATGTTCAGAGAAATTGGTGAAGAAAGAACATTTAACGGGATTCTAAAACAGATCATCGAGAACATCCAGAAGGGAACCCTGAAAGCCGGGGCGGCACTTCCCGCGGAGCGGGTTATGGCAGAAGCCATGGGCGTATCCCGCTCGGCAGTCCGGGAAGTGCTCCGTGCGCTGGAGCTTCTTGGAATTGTGGAATCTGTTCCTGGTGGCGGCAATTACATTACTTCAGATCTTGACAACTGGCTCATCGGCCCGCTGTCCATCCTTTTCCAGTTAAACAACAGCTATCCCATTCAGAACCAGCAGCTTCGCGCCGCACTGGAGCGGGAATGCGCGGTTCTTGCAGCGAAGAAATGTACGCCCCTTGACGCAGCAGAGCTGCTGATAATCCTCACAAGGCTGGACGGTTCAGAGGATGAGAAAACCAGAGGGGATCTCGACAAGGAGCTTCATCACAAAATTGCCAAAATTGCAGACAATCCTATGCTTTACAGTGTTCTTTCCGCCGCTGATCAGCTGATCGAATCCAGCATTTTCGGAACAAGAGATTACATCATGCTGAAAAACCAGTCTGTCAAAGATGTGGATGATCAGCACAGAAGACTGGTGCACGCCATTATAAACGGTGACGCCAAGGAAGCGGAGCACTGTATGTCTGAGCATATGCAAACCATCGAGAAATATATGCTTGAAATGCAAAAAGAGCGGTAAAAACCGCCCCTTTTGTTCTGAGTAACTGACAGTCAGGGATTTTCCCCCGGCTGTCAGTTTTTCTTTTTGTAGATCAGATAAGAATAGAAAATAATTTCCCAGCACCAGAAAAAGGAGTCCAATCAGCATCATCATTACCATGGCCATACGGATCTTTACGCCAAGGGCAATGAGATAAGTAGCACCGCTCATCAAAATAGAGAGCACCGGTTTTTCGAAATGTCAATATGAAAATAAATTCTGGAATTTCGAAGATGGAGCCGTCTAAATTGTTGCTGCGGACTTTACTGCTGACAGTGATTTTGCCTTGTAATTCCTGCCCATATCCTATATACTCATTTATCATACTTTGTAACTATTTGGCACTTTCCCAGTTACGGGAAATATTCCCTTGCTAAATCGTTACCATGATTTGGGGGCAAAAAATGGACACCATTTATCGAATTGCAATTTGTGATGATGAAGCGGCAGATCGCGCCTTCCTTTCCTCCCTTGTGAAAAAGTGGGGCAGTGCAAAGGAAGCGGCGGTGCGTGTTCGCGAATTTACTTCTGCGGAGAATTTTCTTTTTCATTACGCTGAGAATAAAGAATATGACATCCTTCTTCTGGATATTGAAATGGGAGACATGGATGGCATTTCCATGGCGAAAAAGCTGCGTCAGGACAACCATACCATCCAGATTGTGCTTGTCACCGGATATTCAGATTATATTGCAGAAGGATATGAGGTGGAGGCACTTCATTATCTATTGAAACCTCTGAAGGAAGAGAAGCTTTTCACAGTTCTGGACCGTGCAGCCCGTAAGCTTTCCGCAAATGAGAAAGTTCTGACTCTCACAAGCGGCGGGGAAATGGTGCGGTTTCCACTTAATCAGCTGCGGTATGCAGAAGTTTACAGAAACTATGTAACCCTGCATGAAATCAGTGATTTTACCCTGAAAATGACTCTTGGGGAACTGGAAAAACACCTGGATTCCCGTTTTTTCCGGGCAGGACGTTCCCTGATTGTCAACCTTACCCGGATCAGCCGTGTCACCAGAAAAGAAATTTATCTGCAGGATGGAACGGTTCTTCCTCTTCCAAGAGGTGTCTATGAGAAGCTTAACCGGGCCATTATAAATATGGAGTGAATGCACAATGGGATTTTTTTCGAAAAGAATGGATAAGAAGCTTGCCGTTTATCAGCAGGAACTGATCCAGACACACTATCAGGAAGTGGACAATATGTATCGCCAGATCCGGGGCTGGAGACACGACTACCGCAATCACATCCAGACCATGAAGGCCTATGCGGCGGCAGAAGACTGGGAAGCCATCCGGCATTATCTGGATCTGCTGGATGAGGATCTGACGACTGTGGATACCGTAGTCAAAACAGGAAATCCTATGGCAGATGCAATCTTAAACTCAAAAATCTCCCTGGCAAGGTCAAAGGAGATTCAGGTGATTGCAGATGCCGATATTCCGGTGAAGCTGAAATCTTCGGAGATCGATCTGTGCTGTATTATCGGAAACCTTTTTGACAATGCCATTGAGGCCAGCCTGGCGCTTCCCAAAGAGCAGCGGATCATTCGCATCTATATGGACATGAAAGGCACCCAGCTATACATTTCCTTTACCAATTTTACCGCTGGAAAGAAAATGAAAAAGGAGGGAAATCTGTTTAAAAGCACCAAAGGGGAAGGGCACGGTCTTGGCCTGATCCGCATTGATGATATCGTGAAACGTCTGGACGGATATATCAACCGCAACAGTGAGGATGGGGCTTTTACTACGGAGATTTTGATTCCGCAGGTATAAAAGCAGGGCACCTTATTTTTCCTTAAAATACTGCAGGTAAAACGTAACTTTACAATTCATCACCCCGATTAACAATTCGTCCCCGGTTTGACCCGGGGACATTTTTTCTGGTAAAATAATGAAAAAACCCAGAAAGGTACTCTTTATGTTTACAAAAAGCAACTCCACTCCTAAATATAACACCTTCCAAAACATTGGCTTTATGATCCGTCTGGCCTGGAATTCAGATGAAAAAATGGTTCTTGTACTTTGCCTTCTGATTGCACTTTTGTCAGTGGCGCAGAACCTGATCGATCTGTACATTTCCCCCGTGATCCTGGACGCCGTGGAAAACCATGTGCCTGTCATCCGGCTGCTTTTTACTATTGCAGGCTTTGCGATTGCCAGCATGGCCGTATCCGCTGCGCTGACCTACGCCAGGCAAAATTCCAGTCCCGGGCGCATCAGTGTCCGCTGTGAAATCGTCAACCTTCTAAACCGTAAAGCAGCCACCACCGCCTACCCAAACCTGGAAGACAACCGCTTTTTAAAACTGCTGGAAAAGTCAAATGAATACACCAACTGTAACCAGGAAGCAGCCGGAGCCATATGGGAAACCCTTACCTTACTGCTGATCAATCTTACCTGTTTCTTTCTTTACGGCAGCCTTCTGACCCAGGTTCAGCCAGTCCTGATCCTGGTGATTCTTGCCACTTCCGGGACCAGCTATTTTCTCTCCAGACATCTGGACAGCTATCGATATACCCACCTGGATGAGGAAGCAGAATATGCGAAACGGATGCTGTATCTTCTGAATCAGGCAAAGGACTTCGGCGCTGCAAAGGACATTCGGATCTTCGGGCTTCGCACCTGGCTGGAGGAACTGTATGAGAAAAATCTGGAAGCTTTTCTTGCCTTCCACAGGAAGGCGGAAGGGGTATACCTCTGGGCACGGATTGCAGATGTTATTCTCACCTTTTTGCGAAATGGAACCGCTTATGCATTCCTGATCTATCTGGTATTTCAGCAGGAGATGGATGTGCCGGCATTCCTTTTATTGTTCACCGCAGTAGATGGATTTTCCAGCTGGGTTCTTGGAATTCTGGATGGATTTCGCACCTTGCATAAGCAGTCCCTGGATATTTCCACTATCCGTGAATGCCTGGATTACCCGGAAATTTTCTCCTTCACGGATGGAATTCCCCTGAAATGGGAGACTCAAAAGAGCTATGAAATCCGCCTTGAGCATGTGTTTTTCCGCTATCCAAATGCCTCAGAGGACACCTTAAAAGACATCAATTTCACCCTTCATCCAGGAGAAAAACTGGCAGTGGTAGGCTTAAATGGAGCTGGAAAAACCACATTGATCCGGCTGATCTGCGGCTTTTATGATCCTACGGCAGGCCATGTTTTGTTAAATGGAACGGATATCCGTACCTATAATCGTACGGATTATTACACGTTCTTTTCCGCAGTATTTCAGGAATTTTCCCTGCTGGCAGCAACTGTGGCAGCAAATGTCGCACAGACAGAGGATGAAATAGACCAGAAACGAGTGGAAGATTGCCTGGAAAAAGCCGGACTTCGCGCAAAAATCAAGTCCCTTCCCAGACAATATGAAACCTGTCTGAACCGGGAGGTTTATGAGGATGCAGTGCTTTTTTCCGGCGGGGAAACTCAGCGGCTTATGCTTGCCCGTGCCCTATATAAGGATGCTCCCTTTGTTATTTTAGACGAACCTACCGCAGCACTTGATCCCATTGCGGAAGCAGATATTTACGGCAAATACAACGAAATGACACAGGGAAAATCCTCTATTTTTATTTCCCACCGTCTTGCTTCCACAAGGTTCTGCGACCGGATCCTTATGCTTGGCGACGGCAAAATCCTGGAGGAAGGAACCCACGAAGAGCTCCTTAACCTTGGGGGAAAATACGCCCAGCTGTATGAGATTCAAAGCAAATATTACAGGGAAAAGACGGAAATGAACCATACTGATATGAGTAAATTTACAGATAGAGAGCAGACTAAATTCGTTTACAGGAAAGGAGAGGGCAGAAATGTCTCAGAATAAACAACGTTTACCCTGGCTGGAAATGCTGAAAATCAACCAAAGAGCCTATCTGCTCTTTTACAAAAGATATCCCCGGATGATTCTTTCCCGCTTTGCCCTGATTATCTGGAAAGCGCTGACGCCGTATGTGGGCATCTATTTTTCCGCCCTTATTATTGAAGAACTGGCAGGGGCAAAGAACTCTGGACGGATTCGTTTTCTGGTGCTTCTTACCTTATTTTTGATAGCTGCAGGCAGCCTTGTAACGGCTCTTCTGGAAAAATGGAAGAACGTTCAAAGCGCTGGAATGTGGCTGAAGATCAAGAAAATTTTGTCCGAGAAGCTGTTTGAAACTGACTATGTAAATTTGGATGAAACGAAAAATATGGAGTTGTATTCTGCCATCTGCCAGAACCACAACAGCGCTGGCTGGGGGCTTTATCGCACTCTGGAAGACTGCGAAGCCCTGTGCCAGACGGTGATAGTGATCCTTGGCGGCGCCTCCTTGACCCTTTCCCTTTTCACAAGCCAGGTACTGGAAAGTGCAGGGAAATATACCATTTTAAACAATCCGTTATTTGTGATTTTAATCGCTCTGATTATGCTGGCAGTCACCTGCATTTCGCCTGTACTTGCAGGAAAAGCCGGACGCTATCTGACCAGCCTGGCAGATATCCATAACCTTGGAAACCGTATGTTTTCCTATTACGGACATCTTGGATATGACACCAAAAAAGCGGCAGATATGCGCATTTACAGACAGGATAAAATCTGCGAAAAATATAATTTAAACAAAGAAAGTACCTTTGGTTCCAGAGGGGTGTTTGCCAGATACCAGAAGGGTCCTGTGGGATTTTATCTTGCCGGGGCTTCGGCAGTGTCTGGGATTTTCACCGGAATCGCCTATGTTTTTGTGTGCCTAAAAGCGTGGGCGGGAGCCTTTGGACTGGGTGCAGTTACCAGATACGTTGCTTCCATCACCAGGGTTTACGGCGGGATTTCCACCCTGATCACGACAATGGAGGATATGCGAAGCAATGCCGCTTTTTTGAATATGGTATTTGAGTTTCTGGACATTCCGGATCACATGTATCAGGGCAGTCTGACGGTTGAAAAGCGAAATGACCGCAAATATGAGGTGGAATTTCGCAATGTGTCTTTTCAGTATCCGGGAAGCCAGGAATATGCCTTAAAGGATGTGAACATAAAGTTTGAAATCGGCAAAAAGCTGGCTGTGGTAGGTATGAATGGAAGCGGAAAAACGACCTTTATCAAGCTTCTTTGCCGTCTGTATGATCCTACAGAGGGGGAAATTCTGCTCAATGGAATCGATATCCGAAAGTACAATTACCGGGAATATATGACGATCTTTTCCGTGGTTTTCCAGGATTTCAAACTGTTTTCCCTGCCTCTTGGAGAGAATGTGGCAGCCAGAACAAATTATGACAGAGAACTGGTTACAGAAGCCATTGAAAAAGCCGGATTTAAGGAGCGTCTTGCCAAAATGCCCCATGGCCTTTCTACCTGTTTATACAAGGAGTACACCGAATCCGGAGTGAGCATTTCCGGCGGGGAAGCCCAGAAAATTGCTATCGCAAGAGCCCTCTATAAGAATGCTCCCTTTATCATTCTGGACGAACCAACCGCTTCCCTGGATCCTGTAGCGGAAGCCGAGATCTACGAGAAATTTGCCGAAATTGTCGGTGACCGCACCGCCATCTACATCAGCCACCGCCTGTCCTCCTGCAAATTCTGCGACAAAATCGCCGTTTTCCACCACGGCACCATCGTCCAGACTGGCACCCACCAGTCCCTCCTCACCGACCAAACCGGCATCTACCACACCCTCTGGCAGGCCCAGGCACAGTATTATACATAGACATTGCAGGATTTTTGCTTTATTTTTGTATTCATTTCGTTACAATACGGTTACATTTTCACATTCAAAACAATGTATAATAAAACCCAGATGGCCCACAGCCATCCCTCTGCATAAATGCAACACTTAGAAAGGAACACCCACGAAAAATGAAAGCCAGAATCCTTGTAATAGAAGATGAAATCGCGATCAATGACCTGCTGTGCATGAACCTGGAGGTGACAGGGTATGAGACGGTGAGCTGCTTGGATGGAAACGAGGCAAGCGACACCATCCGCCAGGATCATAACTTCCAGTGCGCCCTTGTGGACATTATGCTCCCAGGCAAAGACGGCTACGCCCTTTTGCCAGAGCTGAAGCGCTTCGGCATCCCCGTCATTTTCCTCACCGCCAAAGCCGACCTGTCAAGCAAAGTAAAAGGCCTGAAAGAAGGAGCTGAAGACTACATTGTAAAGCCCTTCGAAATGCTGGAAGTCATGGTGCGCCTGGAAAAAGTACTGGAGCGCCACGGCAGCACCCAGGAGCAGCTTCAGATTGACGATGTCATCATTGACACCGTAAGCCACACCGTCACCAAAAACGGCGAAGAAATTCACCTGAAACCCATGGAATACAACTGCCTGATGATGTTCGTGAAAAGTCCTAACAAAGCCCTTTCAAGAGAACAGCTCCTTTCCGGCCTCTGGGGCGTGGAATTTGAAGGAGAAACACGCACCGTAGATGCCCACGTAGGCCGTATCCGCAAAAAGCTGGGCTGGCAGGACAAGATCAAAACCATCCCCCGCATCGGCTACCGACTGGAGGTGGATCTTTGAAGCTGTTTACCAAAATCTTTCTCCAGGTGACCTGTGTGATCCTGATTTTATCCTCCGCCATTTTTTTCTACACCACCTGCCGCTGGAAAGATCAAAGCCTGCAGGACATCAACAGCTACGAGTGGAACAAATTTCAGACCAGCATTTCCCAGTTCGAAAACCAGCTAAGGATCGCAGGCAGCCAGTCAGATGCCTCCGATCCCGACCTTCAGGAAAAAATACTGGTCTACTCCTTTCGCCACGTTTTCCACGATTCCGCCGCTTTATACTGCAATGAAAAAGAACTTTACAACGGAACCTCCTATGAATTTGAGGCAGAAACCATCAGGAAATTGACAGCAGAAACCCTTCCTCAGAAAAACCTTTCCGCATTTTATGATTATGATCCTGTCATCAGCAAAACAGATGGTAAAACCCTTCTTTTGTATTCCTATTCCTCCACAGAATACACAGGGGAAGAGAACTATCAGATCGTCACCTACAAAGACATCACCGATGTGTTGAAACGCAGCCAGATCCTGTTTTTCCAGGCAGGCGCACTGACCCTTGGCCTTCTTCTTTTCACAGGCTTCCTTCTTTTTTTCAGCCTGAAAAAGATCATGGCGCCTCTTACCAAACTGAACGAAGCCGCCCTCTGCATTGCGGACGGAAACTACGATATCCAGGTTCCACAGAACGGAAACACCGAACTGGCACAGGTGGGAAAAAGCTTTAACCAGATGACTGCCAAAATAAAAGAGCAGATTGAAAGCCTCTCCGCCGTCAACCAGGCCCAGAGGCAGCTTCTTGGCAGCCTGGCCCACGAGCTGAAAACTCCTATGACCGCCATCATCGGCTACGCAGACACCCTTCTCACCGTCCGCCTGTCAAAGGAGCGGCAGGAGAGAGCACTGACCTATATTGGAAACGAATGCCGCCGGCTTTCCAGGCTTTCCGTAAAAATGCTGGAACTGACCGGACTGTATGAAACCGGGGAATCCCAGCTTACCCTTCAGGAGGTTCCGGTAGCGGATTTCCTGGATGAGGCCCGGAAACTGACTCTATACCGTCTTCAGGAAAAAAATCTCCATCTGGAAATTTCCTGCAATCCAGAGAATTTGAAAAAGACCTTCGACAAAGACCTGATGCTCAGTGTCGTCACCAACTTTATCGACAACGCAGTCAAGGCTTCGGAAGAAAATTCCAGAATTCTGCTTCACGCTACAAATGACCGACTTACTGTACAGGATTTCGGAAAAGGAATCCCCCCGGAGGACTTATCCAAAGTAACCGACGCCTTTTACATGGTAGATAAATCCCGTTCCCGGGCAAATGGAAGCGTAGGCCTTGGTCTTTCCCTCTGCCAGAAAATCGCAGATCTGCACGGCTATCAGATGAAAATTGAAAGCACGGTAGGAGAGGGAACGAAGGTTTCTGTTTTATGGTGATATCATTCTCACCAATTACATCTCGGTTACAACTTGCGGAAGATTCGATGCTTAAACAGGCGCTATCATCTATACCAGAACGTGACCTGAAAAATGTCCCCGGCCATCCGCCGATTCCCCTAAAGCATGTTTGGAAAAAATTTCCGCAGCCTGTAACTTACATTCTGCAAAATTTTTCCAAACGCCTCACATTTTTCAGTCACGCTCGGATAAATGGCAATGCTTCCCTATGCAGCGTTGCCATACAGGAAGGGAGAACTTACCAGATATGAGAAAAAACATAGAAAAAATAATCGGCCTTACCCTTTGTGTAGGAATGCTCACCGGATGCGCCAAGACCCCCGAATCTTCTCTTGTAAAGCCAAAAGGGAGCAGTGCCATGGACGCCTACAAAGAAGCAGATGACAGTGTGGACATGGTAGAAAATAACACAGCCTCTGACGAAGCAGCTGCAGATTCAAACAGCGCAGCCTCCGAGAACGACAACACCACTGACAGCAATAACAGCAGTTCTGCCGCCTCCGCTGCCAAGACCACCATTCGCGACCTGATCAACGCGCCACAGACCTACAAAAGCCAGGTCACAGATGACAGCGCCAAGCTGGTGATTAACACAGACGCTACTGTGGGAATCCCGGATGTGGACAAAATATCCGCCATTTCCGTAACTCCAGCAGAGGTTACCCAGGATCTTCTGGACCGCATCACAGACGCCTTCTTTTCCAATGCCACCCTGTACACTGCAGACAGCTATTACATCCAGACCAAGAGCGAGATCAAAGAGATTCTGGATGGATTAAAGGAGGATGTGGCAAACGGAAACCTGGACCCCAATAACTGGGGAACAGATGATGACGGAAATTATATCTACGATATTTATGCGGATATTGAATACTGGGAATCAGAATATGAAACAGCCCCGGAAGCCAAAACCTTGGTGGAAGGAAGACCGGTGGCAGGCGTCGCGTCCCAGGCCTCTGATGGACAGATTATGGAAGAGAATTCCTTTTCAGGCGTAGCAGTCATGAATGACGGTTCCAAATATTACTATAAAACTTATTCCAGCGGCTCGGATACTCTTGCTGTCAGGATCAAAAAAACGGCGAAGGCAGGCGGCGAAGCACTTCCAACCGATACAAGCTGGTTTGATTATACAGACAGCAACGGTTTCCAGAAACCCACAGAGGAATCCATCGGCCTTTCACTTGAGAATGCCAAAAAACTGGTACAGGAAAAAGTAGATAAAATGGGGATTACCGATCTGCAATGTACTGGATGGGATTATGCTGTGTGTACTAATCTGGAAGATGACAACACTTTAAGCAACATTGGAACAGGATATCATATTTACTACAACCGTGTCATAAATGGAGTTCCCATAACCCAGACAATGGATTCCGGCGGCAATCTGGAGGACATGGACAGTACCATGGAAACCTGGTCTTATGAAAGTCTGGAGTTTTTTGTAGATAAAGATGGGATTGCATCGGTGGCTTACCGTGATCCTTACATCATCGGAGAAACCAAAACAGAGAACTTAAGCCTTCTTCCTTTCAGTGAGATCATGAAAACCTACGAAAAAATGATGGTGGTCACAAACGCCGACAACATGGAATACGAAAATTCCAGGGTCTATGACATCAACCGGATCGTCCTTGGCTATGCCAGAATTTATGAGCCTTCCAAGGATGCCCACACAGGGCTTCTGGTTCCTGTCTGGGATTTCTTCGGAACCAGAAAAACAGAAACCGAGTATGACGGGGAATCCTATTCCGACACAACCGATTACCCTACCTGGAGCTATCTTACCATCAATGCCGTAGACGGAAGCATTATCGATCGCAGCCTGGGCTACTGATATGAAACAGGTATTTGGAATTGTCCGCTACAATTTCTTCGGCTTTTTCCGAAATCCCAAGGTGATTTTTACTTTTCTCCTGGAATTTGTGCTCAGCTTCCTGCTCACCGGAAGGATCATGATCGTCATGGAAACCTACGACACTCCGGTGCAGGCCATTGAGCCGTTCCTGTGGACCTTCGGAGATGGAACTGCGGTGCTTTTAAGCTCCCTGCTTTTGCTCCTTTTGTTCTCAGACCTGCCCAAAATGACGCCCGTCACCCCATACCAGCTGATTCGCACCACCAAGAAAAAATGGCTGTTTGGGCAGTTTGTCTACGTCACACTGGTGACCATTTTGTACACAGTGCTTATGCTTCTTTTTACTTCTGTGCTGTGCATGCAGAACAGTTATCCCGGCAATCTGTGGAGCGAGACGGCAGCCATGCTTGGCTATTCCAGCCTTGGCAAAAATCTGCAGGTGCCATCCACCGTAAGAGTTATGGAAAGCATTTCCCCCTATGGATGCATGCTGCAGGTTTTCCTTTTGCTTTTTTGCTATTCTTTGACTTTAAGCTTTGTAATCCTTGTGGGAAATCTTTATAAGGGAAAAACAAAGGGCATGATCTTTGGGCTGTTTTACAGCGTGTACGGATTTCTGCTGGATCCCAAGGTGCTGGCAGTGATTTTCCATAAGGAAGACTACGAAATGTACCAGATGAATGTGCTGGTCAGTTGGATCAGTCCGCTGAACCAGGCGGTGTACGGAAAACACAATTTTGGCTATGACGCGCTGCTCCCCACCATCTGGCAGTCCTGCCTGTTTTTCCTGTTTTTTCTTGTGCTTCTTGCTTTTCTTGCCCTTTTTAAAATGCGAAAATACCAGTTTGAATTTCTTGGAGAAAAGGCATGAGTTGCGGAAGGGAGGACAATAATGACAGGTGAAATGAAACGCATGCTCACAGGAAAAAGCTTTCTGGCAGCGTGGCTCATTGCCTGCCTTTCCCTTGCGGCAGGCGCATCTTACCCTAACCTGAAAAAAGTTCTGGAATGCGGCACCTTCCTCCGGCTTCTGAACGGTTCCCTGGAAAGCCAGGTTCTGTCCTTTGCCATTCCGGTGGCGGCTGTATTGCCATGGAGCGATTCCTTTTTGCAGGAATACAAAAGCGGCTTTCTAAAGGCAGTGCTGCCCAGAACCGACCGGAGACGTTATGTGGAGGGAAAAGTATTTTCCGTTGTGATGTCCGGATTTCTGGTCTGGATATTTGCAGTGGTTGCCATGCTTTTTGTCAGTTTTGTTATATTTTATCCCATGGAAGAAAGAGGCAGTTTCCCAAAAGAGCTGCTGCTTGAGCTGATTCAAAAGACCCTTCGGGTTGGAATTACTGGAAGCATTCTCAGTACTTTCGGCGGTATTTGCGCAGTTCTTGGAAATTCCCCTTATATGGCATATGGAATTCCCTTTGTCACCTATTATTTTGGAATCATTCTCCATGAGCGTTACTTTAAGGAGCTGATCTGGTTTTACCCGGTAGAATGGATCCAGGCAGCCGGAGACTGGGGATCGGAGAAAGATGGGTTGTGGTTATTTTTGTTATTATTTCTTCTTGTGCTGATTCCTATTTTGGGAGGTGTATTATATGGAAAAATCCAGGAAATCTGAAGCTGCCTGCGTGCAGATCTGCCAGGTAACCAAATGCTTCGGTGAGGATCTGGTTCTAAAAGAGGTCAATCTTACCCTGAACTGCGGACAGGTTTACGGTATTGTAGGAAACAATGGTTCCGGCAAAACCGTGCTGATGAAGTGCATCTGCGGTTTCCTCCCCGCCACCACAGGAACCATCCATGTGTTCGGAAAACAGATCGGCAGGGACGTAGATTTCCCGGAAAGTCTCGGAGTCATCATCGAAACTCCCGGCTTTCTCACCCAGTATACAGGCGCTAAAAATCTGGAAATTCTGGCGGATATGAGAGGGCAGATCACCAAAGCCGACATCCGCCTGATTCTTCGCAAGGTAGGCCTTGACCCGGACATGAAAAAAACTGTGGGAAAATACTCCCTTGGCATGCGCCAGCGCCTTGGAATTGCCCAGGCCATTATGGAAAATCCTCGTTTTCTTATTCTGGACGAGCCTTTCAACGGGCTGGACAAATACGGCGTAGCAGAAATCCGGGAACTGCTTCTGGAACTGAAAGCCGCCGGAAAAACCATCCTCCTGGCCAGTCACAATGAGGAAGATATCCGCATCCTGTGCGACCATGTTTACGAAATGGACGGCGGAATTTTAAGAGAACGGTAAGCTTCGTACCTTCCCAATGATACGCTTTGCACCGCACAGGAATTATGATTTGCATAATTACGCATCGCATTTCTCGATTTTTCTGTGAATTTTGTTCCCCCAAAAGCTTGCGTAATCTCCGAATAATTATAAGGAAAGGACAAATTGGATATGAGGAACTGTCAATTACAAATTTACACAAAAAATAATAGCATTCATAAAAAATCATACAGGCGTTTTTTGAGCGGTGCTTATCTTTTCCTTGTTATCTTTTTACTGCCAGTTCCCGCCGCAGCATCTGTCCCCGATGAGAACGGTACATTTTCGGAAGAAATGGAAAATTCTTTGGACAATGAAAGTTTCGTCAACAATTCCAGCGGCGATGATTTCAGCGACCATAACTTTAACTCCACAGATAACCGGAAGCCCGGCTCCGATAGTTCTTCTGGTTCAGATAGCCAGTCACCGGACTCCGATAACTCATCCTCTGACCTGGACGGATTTTTCTCAGGCGATGACACCAGCAGTTCTTCCAAGGATAAAACCATCCATGTCATCATCGAAAATGGAAATTCTTCAAATGACTTAAACGGAAACGGCTCCGCCATAATAGATCCAGGTGCAGACAACGGAACTATATCAGGAGACGGATATACAGACGGCGGCTCTGGAGGATACACGGGCGGCAGTTCAGGCAGCTCATCCTCCGGTGAAGTCATTCTCCATAAGCCCCAGCTTCTCTTAGAAGACAGCAACCTTTCCGGTCAGTCCCTGAAAGCCGGAACCACCCAGGAAATGTCTGTGGTCTTCCGCAACAAAAGCCGCAGCCAGAACGTATTCGGCCTGAAGATTTCCCTTTCTACAGAAACAAAGGGAATCGAATTTGCCAAAAATTCTTTCTATGTACAAAGACTAACTCCCGGGGAAGCCATCACCCTCAAGTCGCTGATGACCATAGCGGAAGATACCGCCCCAGGACAAGTCACCGTCACTTTTTCCCTGGAATATGAGGACTCCAAGGCAACCGCAGCTACTGGCACAGAAACCCTCACCTTCAATATTTCGCAACAGCTTCGCGCCGAGCTGGAAGCTTCCGACATTCCCTCCATCGTCTACACCATGGACACCATCGAAGTCCCGGTAAAAGCCATGAACCTTGGCAGAGACAAGCTCTACAACGCCAAAGTCCGCCTGGAAGCCACGGGCCTAAGCCCCAGCGGAACGGTATTTCTCGGAAATATCGAAGCCGGCACTGCAGCAGAGGGCAGTATGAAAATCTATGTAAAGGGAAAAACGAATGAAACCGCAGCCACCTTATCCCCAGGCCAAATCTCCGGCCGTTTCATCCTCACCTACGAGGATTCCTCTGGAAATTCCTACGAGACCGCCTCTGACTTCCTGACCGAACTCAAAGAATCCCAGATCCAGTCCCTGAAAGTGGAAGAGGACCAATTGATTTTCCCTCCAAAATGCTTTACAATGGGAAGCAACCAAGGAGGAGAAACGTTATGAAACTGGACAAAAAACAAATTTTTACCATTCCCAACCTGTTAAGCACATTCCGCATTGTACTGGCGTTCGTATTTTTAGCCGCATTTTATCAGTCCGGGGCATCCGGCAGAAGCAATCTGCTCACAGCCATCATCCTGCTTTCCGCACTCACCGATTTCCTGGATGGCAAGATTGCCCGGAAATTCAACATGGTCAGCGAGCTCGGCAAGATCCTGGATCCTATTGCAGACAAGATCACCCAAGGTGTTCTGATCTTATGCCTGATGAAAGAATATTCCCTTTTGAAATGGCTATTCCTTCTTTTCGCAGTGAAAGAAGCCTTCATGGGAATCGTGGGAGTGAAGGTCTTAAAGAAAACCCAGGAAAACAAAGGCGCCATGTGGTACGGCAAGGTCTGTACCGCCTTCTTTTACCTGGTCATGCTGTTGCTTCTTTTCATCCCCGACATGCCCATGAACATCGCCAACACTTTGATCCTGGCCTGCAGCTTTTTCATGGCCCTGTCATTTATCCTATACGCCAAACGCTACAAAGACCTGCTTTCCTAAACAAACAGGTCAACTGCCAACAGCCGTAATAAAAGAGGAAAGAGCATCTGTGTCACGCACATTTGCTCTTTCCTCTTTATTTTTCCAGCCGGTAGGTGACACACATTGGTTTCTGTGTCCACGGATCGGTTTCCATATACGCATCCAGCGAAAATACATTATGAAAAACCTCCGGCGTCATAATTTCCTCTGGCGTACCCTCATAGAGTACCTTCCCGTCCCGCATGGCAATGATCCAGTCAGAAAATCTGGCAGACTGGTTCAAGTCATGAATTACCAGTGCAATGGTTTTTTCCTGAGTTTTGTTCAGCATTTCCAGAAGCTCCAGGATTTCCAGCTGATGCGCCATATCCAGATAAGTAGTAGGCTCATCCAAAAGGATCAGCGGCGTATCCTGTGCCAATGCCATTGCGATCCAGGCCCTCTGGCGCTGACCGCCGGAAAGCGCATCCACCCGCCGATGTGCTAGTTCCTGCATTTTGGTAAGCTCAAGAGCCCACTGTATGGCATCTTTGTCCTCTTTTTTCAGTTTCCCGAACCCCTTCTGATGGGGATATCTTCCATAGGAGACCAGTTCCTGCACCGTAAGTCCGCCGGGAGCCTGAGGACTCTGTGGTAAAATTGCCATTCTCCTTGCAACCTCCACAGCAGGCATCTGGGTAATGGAATTTCCCTCCAGGAAAACCTCTCCGGATCTTACAGGAATCATACGGGAGAGTGCCTTCAATAAAGTAGATTTTCCACAGCCGTTGGGGCCGATAATAGAAGTTATCTTTCCCTTTGGAATCTGGACGCTCATAGACGGGATAATCAGATTCTGCTGATAGGCAACGGAAATATCCTTGCCGTAAATAGCTGGTTTCATTACGTTTTGTTCCTCCAAATTTATGATTTAATCCTGCATGATCAGTAAATAAAGAAAATAAGGCGCACCGATTACCGCAGCCACAATTCCAATGGGAATCTCATTTGGAATCAGCAGGGTTCTGGAAATAATATCGGAAAACACTAGAAGCACCGTACCCAGTAAAGCTGTAATCCCAATCAGGGATCTGTAGTTCGGACCGGTCAGACGCCTTGCCAGATGAGGACACACAAGCCCCACAAAGCTTAAGCCGCCGCCTACAGCGCAGCAAAGACTGGACATTCCAATGGCGATTCCAAGAAGAATGGCAGACTGCTTCGAAACTTCAACCCCAAGACCGGTTGCGGTCTGATTTCCAAGAACCAGAACATTCAAGGTCCGGCTTTTGTAAAAAGCTAGTAGCCCCAGCACCAGAAGGCAAACAAATAAAATGTGCACATTTGACCAGGATGCACCCCAGATACTTCCGGCGAGCCAGTTCTGCACAAAGGCATATTCACTGTCTGACATGCGGAGCATCAGCATGGTAGTCACACTGGAAACAGCAGTGGAAACCGCAATTCCAATCAGCAGAAGCCTTTTGGGGGAAAGTCCATTTCCCGTAAATGCCAACCGATAATCTATGATTGCAACGATCACAGACCCTGCAAAAGCGATCACTGGCAGAAGAGGTGTCATATTCTGGCTGCTGCCTGCAAAAAATACGATAAACACAGCCAGCGCAAGTCCTGCTCCGGCATTGATTCCAAGAATTCCGGGCTCTGCCATATCATTTTTCGCCACGCCCTGTATGATTCCGCCGGCAAGTCCAAGTCCTACGCCAACCAAAAGACTGGTAAAAATCCTGGGAAGGCGAAGCTGAATCAGGGTGTACCGAAGTCCCGGATCTCCGCCGCCTAAGATAATTTCCAAAAAATCCTGGAGAGAAAGCCGACTGTACCCTGCATAAATATCTGCAAGGATTCCCGCTGCAAGAAGAACCAAAAGAATCAGGGACACCATACAGACTCTTTTTTTCTGCTTTGCATCAGTCATTTTCATCCGCCCCCTTTCTTGCCGTCCAAATGAAAAATGGGACTCCCACAACTGCAAAAACAAGTCCCACCGGCGTTTCGGAAGGCGCATTGATCACTCTGGAAATAATATCCGCAAGAAGCATAAACACAGCCCCTGTAATCATAGAGCCAGGTATCACTGTGCCGTAGTCAGAGCCTGCAAAAAAACGGACCACATGGGGAACCAGAAGTCCCACAAAGGAAACGGGTCCTGCAAGTGCAACCGCACTTCCTGCAAGAAGAAGCACTGCCACCAAACATAATGTTTTTGTCCTTTCCACCTTGATTCCAAGTCCTCTTGCCGCGTCATCCCCAAGGCTTAAAAGGGAAATCCTTTTGGAAAGAAGCATCGCCAGAAGAAGTCCTGCCGCAATTCCAGGAACTGCAAAGGTCAGCTGTTTCATACGGATTCCCGCAACGCCGCCAGCTGTCCAGAAGGTAAGATCATAGCCAATATTATAAAAAAGGGAGATTGCCTGACAGATGGAAGAGAGGAAAATGCTTACCGCACTTCCCGCAAGAACCAGCCTGACAGGATCCAGCTTTTTGTGGCGAAGGCTCATCAGCCCATATACAAGAAGCAGGGCAGCACCAGCGCCCAGAAAAGAACACATTACAATGCCGGAAAAGCTCATTCCCGGCAAAAAAGCAAGACATACCGCCAGGGCAAAAGAGGATCCTGCATTAATTCCAAGAAGCCCGGAATCGGCAAGAGGATTCCGGGTGATTCCCTGCATGATCGCACCGGCGCAGGCAAATGCGGCACCTACGATGATACAGCCGATGGTTCTTGGAATCCGAAGCTCAAGAATGGCAATCTGCGCAGAATCGGACCAGTCCGGCTGCAAAATCGCCTGCAGGATCTTTTCCCCGGATATATTTGTACTTCCAAACCTTACAGAACAAACCGCAGCCACAAAAAGGGCTGCGATTCCAACAATAAAAAATATGGTTTTTCTAATTCGGGAGTTCATTTTAGTCCTCAAAGCCTCTGAAGAAATCAAGGAAAATGTCAAGCTGTGCATTCAGTGTGATAGGATCACGGTGCATAAAGGATACCTGCTCATAGGAAAGAACCTTTCCATTTTTCACTGCATCCAGGTTGTTCCACAGCTGGGAATCCTCCACAAAAGAGCTGTCTGTATCCGCAAGAACCCCGTACAAAATGAAGTCGCCGGTATATTCCGGAAGTGCTTCCAGAGAAACAACTTCATAAGCGGTATCCCCGTCTACCATTTCCTCCTGAACTTTTTCCGGTGCCTTTAAATCCCACATATCATATAAAATGCTTCCGCCTCTTGCGAAATGACTTCCCATTGTATAGATCTGCTGCGGCCATACCTCTACGATGGAAACAGTCTGATCCCCTACAATTCCCTGGATTTCTTCTTTTGCATCCATCACGCGGGTATTGAAATCATCTACATAAGCCTGCGCTTCGTCCTCTTTTCCCACCAGATCTGCAATGTAAAGGAAAAGCTCCTCGTCAGAGCGCTTTCCATCTTCAATATAAACAGTAGGTGCAATTGCAGAATACTTCTCATAATCAGCCTCTGTAATGGTGACGATCAGATCTGGCTGTTCTGCCACGATCATTTCCAGAGAGGTTTCTGCGCTAGTAACGTTCATTGCCTGGATCCCGTCTATATATTCCTCCAGAAATTTATTGGATAAGGAGTAAGGAGACGCGATAACCGGCTTTACATCTACTGCAAGAAATTCTCCAAGATAGTAATCGGACACGATTTTTTCAGGATTGACTGGAATTTCCACCTCACCCTTATCTGTCTCTACCGTGCGCATTTCCTGTTCTTCTGCAGCGGATACGGTGAAAGCAGTGCATGTAAACGCGGTTGCAAGTGCTGCGGCTGCAAGAAGCATACCTGTGTGTTTTTCTCTTGTTTTCATACTTATTATCCTTTCTGTGGTTCATGTGTATAACAAAAATTAGTGTTAGCTAACTGGACGAGGGGTATCATATCACAGAAATTTCCGTCTGGCAATGTCTCAATAAAATTACACCCGATTGGAATATTCTTTTGCATTTTCAGGAAAATACCTGGTATAATAAAAGCTGTAAATTACAGAAGATGGGGGAAATCTGATTTTATGTCATTGGAAAAGCACCTGGAATTCCAGGAAAAAATATTGAAAGCTTTGAACTTTTGCCCAAAATCCCTGGAATCCTGTACCAGATGGGATAATAAGGAAAATCCAGAGGATGGGTTCCTGATTCTCTATGAACGAAAGGGATTTTACAGCCTGGCAGTTGCCCAGTATACTGTGCATCATAATTTTTCCATTTCTTTTCAGGATGAAGAACCGCTGCTTCGTTTCGGAAACTTTTATACCGGAATCACCCATTTCAAAATTGACGGAGTAAAAGCAGATTCTTCCACGCCGGACTCTTTTCTGGTGCTGGAAGGACATCTGAAGGGACAACAGTTCTGGAAAAAAGGAGAGCAGTACTGCGGAATTGAGGTTTCTATCGCCCCTTCATTTGTGGAACTGCTGAAAACTGTGGATCCGCACATTTTTTCCGTAACCTGTTTTACCAGAAACGTGACTTATCACTGGCTTCCTACTGCAGCCATGACTACTTTGCGCCAGCTCACCAACATGGCAGTCCGGGGCACTCTTACTCCTTTGATTTTGGAAGGATGCATTCTCCAGTGTCTTGGAAGCATCAGTGAATCTGTAAAAAACGGCCAGTTCAGCCTGGATGAAAAATGCCCAAGTACCATGCTGGGAAACAGGCAGATTACTTTTTCTTCTTTCGACCTGTCTGCCATCAGCCAGGCGTATCAGATTCTCACCGATCACCCGGAGTCTGCTCCCAGTATTCCGGAGCTGAGTAAGCTGCTGCTTCTGAATGAACAGAAGCTGAAAGCTGGTTTTCAAATGTGCTATCACATATCCATCGGACAATATGTCCATGAATGCCGTATGACAAAAGCCGCCCAGCTTCTTGGCAATACCAGCCTCAGTGTCCTGGAGATCAGCCATGAAACCGGATACAAAAGCTGCGCCAGCTTCATAAAAGCATTCCGGAAATTTTACCAGAAAACACCCCTGCAGTTCCGCGCCAGCCAGAAAACCAGCCAACAAGCCAGCAGCTCCCAGGAAAGTTTTTCTTGACTTAAACCCATGTTTAAGCCTTATTATGATATCAGGGGCAAAATAGGGGCAAAAGACCTTTTGCCCCTAACCTCTGCCTCCACGCTGGCAAACAAGGTTCTGGATATGGGCCTAATCGACATGATGATGTTTTCCATCAACCCTATGTACGATTACGGACAGGGAGATTTTTCCATCGGAAGCAATGCCGAGCGCTATGAACTGTATTCCAGATGTGAAAAAAAAGGCGTTGGAATCTCCGTCATGAAGCCATTCAATGCCGGACAGCTTTTCCCCCTTATGACCATCAAGAACCATTCCAATCTTGCCTCAGACGACCGTGTTTACGGCTTGAGAAGCGTGACAACACCAATTTCATCGTCACCTCCGTAATCTCCGACTGGGCCATCAAATTCAAAACCGGATGCAAATCTGAGTATTCATTAGTGGATATTCAGGGAAAATAAATACAATTGCGAAATAGTTGCTGCATGCTTTCGGCGCAGCAACTATTTTTGGTTACTGGTTCACTCCGTGCCCAGTAACACGCTTCGCGATGCACAGAAATCATGCTTTGCATGATTTCGCGCCGCAATCCTCGGGTTTTCTGTGAACTTTGTTCACAAAAAACACCTCGCGGAATATTACCTATGAACAGCAACTATTTTTGTGCAAAATGCTTGTTAAAAATATAATTTTTATTGCTTTTTGGTTAATTTATCACTATAATAAACACAAATAACTTGTTGTTTTTTTATTTTACAGAAAGGATTTTCCATGGAAACACGAGTTGCTGTGATCAGCATTATTGTAGAGAATACGGACGCCGTCGAACCACTGAACGGACTTTTGCATACCTATGGAGAATACATCATCGGACGGATGGGTATTCCCCATCGTGAAAAAGGCATCAACATTATCTGCGTGGTGCTGGATGCTCCCCTTGACAAGATCAATGCACTGTCCGGTGCTCTTGGACGGCTGAATGGGATTTCCACCAAGGTGGCTTATTCCAAGGTCTGAAAGAGGTATAGCCTGGAAAAGTTTAGAAGCTTTTACAATTGAATACAAGCATCCCCTGACACTGAAACCAATCCTTGAGGTGAAAGATACGATGATTTTTTTGCAGACATATGATCTGTGATATTTTTGCAGACACAAATCCTGCCGCTGTATCTTTCCCTTTTAAGAGGGGGAGCGAAGCGGCGGGATTTTTTTTATAAAAGGGAGATGGTTTATGATCCAAGCACAAATAGAACGCATTGACAAATTAGAACAGCAGCACATTCTGCCAAAAGAAGAACTGATCACACTTTTGGACGGGCAAAATGAAGCGCTTTCTGCCTATCTTTTTTCTAGAGCAGATGCTGTGCGCAGGGTCAATTACGGTACAGATGTCTACGTCCGCGGTCTGATCGAGTTCACCAACTACTGCAGAAATGACTGCTATTACTGCGGCATCCGCCGTTCCAACCCAAATGCCAGCCGTTACCGGCTGACCGAAGAGGAGATTCTTGGCTGCTGCAAAGAGGGCTATCAGCTTGGTTTTCGCACCTTCGTACTGCAGGGCGGAGAGGACCCTTTTTACACTCCAGAACGGATTGAGCATCTGGTGCGCTCTATCAAAAGTCAGCATCCTGACTGCGCCATCACCCTTTCCGTGGGAGAGCATGATCGGGAAACCTACCAGCGCTGGTTTGACGCAGGAGCAGAACGGTACCTTCTCCGTCACGAAACTGCCGAGGATGCTCACTACCGGATTTTACATCCGCCGGAACTAAGCCTGGCTCACCGGAAACAATGCCTGTGGGATTTAAAAAGCATTGGCTACCAGGTTGGCTGCGGATTCATGGTAGGCTCTCCTGGACAGAACAGTTCGCAGCTGGCAGAGGACCTGCTTTTTATCCACGAGCTGCAGCCGGAGATGGTGGGCATCGGCCCTTTTATTCCACAGAAAGACACCCCATTTCGGGCTCAGGCCCCCGGCACCTTAGAGCAGACCCTTTTTCTCCTTGGCATCCTTCGTCTGATGCTTCCCCAGGCTCTGCTTCCGGCCACCACAGCCCTTGGAACCATCCACCCAAAGGGCCGGGAAAAAGGCATCCAGGCTGGTGCAAACGTGTGCATGCCCAACCTTTCCCCTACAGAGGTGCGGGAAAAATACGCACTCTACGACAACAAGATCTGCACCGGGGATGAGGCAGCACAGTGCCGCAACTGTCTTTCCATGCGCATGAAATCCATTGGATATCAGGTAGTGGTGTCTAGAGGCGACCATCTTTCCAGGCGCTCAAAATAAAAACTGAATACGGAACTCCATAACACTTCACTAATGGGAAAGGCCCGTCCTGACCCAAAAGAAAGGAAACCATTATGTACGATCCCAAATCATTAAAAGCCGAAGAATTTATTGACCACGAAGAAATCCTTGCATCCCTTGCCTATGCAGACGAACACAAAGACGACCTCCCCCTGATTGATGAGATCCTGGAAAAAGCAAAGCTGCGTAAAGGCTTAAGCCACAGGGATGCCTCCGTGCTTCTTGCCTGCGAAACCCCGGAAAAGGTTCAGGAAATCTATGCTCTGGCCGAGCAGATCAAAAAGGATTTTTACGGCAACCGTATTGTAATGTTTGCGCCTTTGTACCTTTCCAACTATTGCGTAAACGGCTGTACTTACTGTCCCTACCATGCCATCAACAAGCACATCCCCCGCAAAAAGCTGACCCAGGAGGAAATCCGCGCGGAAGTTATCGCTCTTCAGGATCAGGGCCACAAGCGTCTTGCCCTGGAAGCAGGAGAGGATCCCATCCACAATCCCATTGAATACATACTGGAATCTATCCAAACCATTTATTCCATCAAACACAAAAACGGCGCCATCCGCAGGGTAAACGTAAACATCGCTGCAACCACCGTGGAAAATTACCGGAAGCTTCACGATGCCGGCATCGGCACCTACATTCTTTTCCAGGAAACCTATCACAAGAAATCTTATGAGCAGCTTCACCCATGGGGACCGAAGCATGACTATGCTTATCATACCGAAGCTATGGACCGTGCCATGAAGGGCGGCATTGATGATGTAGGACTTGGCGTTTTGTTCGGGCTGGATAAATACCGCTATGAGTTTGCGGGAATCCTTATGCACGCCGAGCATCTGGAGGCTGTTCACGGGGTGGGACCGCATACCATTTCCGTTCCCCGTATCTGTCCGGCGGATGATATCGATCCTTCTGCTTTTTCCAATGCAATCAGCGATGATACCTTTGCCAAGATCGTGGCATGTATCCGCATTGCCGTTCCTTACACTGGCATGATCGTATCCACCCGGGAAAGCCAGCGTTGCCGTGAGCGGGTGCTCCATCTTGGAATTTCCCAGATCAGCGGAGGTTCCCGCACAAGCGTAGGCGGATACACGGAAGAGGAGCGACCGGAAGACACGGTACAGTTTGATATTTCTGACCGCCGCAGCCTGGATGAGGTAGTCTGTTGGTTAATGGAAATGGGCTATGTTCCTTCTTTTTGCACCGCCTGTTACCGGGAGGGGCGGACAGGCGACCGGTTCATGTCTCTTTGCAAATCCGGTCAGATCCAGAACTGCTGTCTGCCAAACGCCCTGATGACCTTAAAAGAATACCTGCAGGATTACGCCTCCGCCAAAACCCGCACCCTCGGCGACACCATGATCCAGTCCCAGCTTCAGGATATTCCAAACGAAAAAGTAAGAAAAATTGTGGAAGAGCGCCTTGTGAAGATTGCAGGCGGAGAGCGGGATTTCCGGTTCTAGAGCCTTTTTCAAACACGCTCTAGAGCAAATATCTTGGGGGATGGCGTCTGCTGTCCCCACATTTGTATTTTCAAAGAAAAAGGAGATGCTAAGCTATGAGCACTTTAAATCAAACACCCTCCGCAGGCCGCCTCCACATCAGCTTTTTCGGCTGCCGAAACGCAGGCAAATCAAGCGTAGTCAACGCCGTAACTGGCCAGGAGCTTTCCATTGTATCAGACATAAAAGGAACCACCACCGACCCGGTTACCAAATCCATGGAGCTTCTTCCCCTTGGCCCCGTAGTCATCATTGACACTCCAGGCATTGATGATGTAGGAGAGCTTGGCGAACTTCGCGTAAAACGCACCAAACGAATCCTGAACAAAACTGACATTGCCGTACTTGTGGTAGATGCCACAGCAGGACCAACCACTGCCGATCAGGAACTGATCACTCTTTTCCGTGAAAAAGAGCTTCCCTATCTGATCGTATACAACAAATCCGACCTTATTTCTCCCATACCAGATGCCGGGGAACATGAGATCTGGGTCAGCGCCCTAAAGAAAACCAATATCCAAGAATTAAAGGAACGCTTAGGCCACCTGATTCAAACCGACACCATGACAAAAAAACTGGTCGGCCACTTGCTAAAACCTCTTGATACCGTGATCCTGGTCTGTCCCATCGATGAATCCGCACCAAAAGGAAGGCTGATCCTGCCCCAGCAGCAGGCCATCCGGGATGTATTAGAAGCCGGGGCAATTGCAGTGGTAGTCCGGGAGCATGAACTTGCAGCAGCCCTGGACCAGCTGGGAAATAAGGCAGCAATGGTCATCACAGACAGCCAGGCATTTTCCATGGTAGGAAAAATCACACCCGATTCCATCCCCCTGACTTCTTTTTCCATACTGATGGCAAATTACAAAGGCTTCCTGAAAACTGCAGTGGCAGGCGTTTCCGCCCTGAAAAACCTTCAGGACGGGGACACTGTTCTCATCGCTGAGGGCTGTACCCACCACCGCCAGTGCAACGACATCGGCACCGTAAAGCTGCCAAACTGGCTCCAGCAGTACACCGGCAAGTCCCTGAATTTCCAATTCTGCTCCGGCACCGAATTCCCAGAGAACCTTGCCCCTTATTCCATGGTGATCCACTGCGGCGGCTGCATGCTGAACCACCGCGAAATCCAGTACCGCATGCGCACCGCCACCGACCAGTCCATCCCCTTCACCAACTACGGCACCATAATCGCCCTGATCACCGGAACCTTAGCCCGCAGCCTTTGCATCTTCCCGGAGATTCATGAGATGCTGTGATTATATTACCAGTGAACGGTAATATAATAATTTGCAATTGACAATATGGTATATATACCATATACCAATCTAAAGGAACCAAACCTGCCATAGAATTTCTTAATGGTTTAGATACAAAAATGCGGGCAAAAGTTGGTTCTGATACTGCTGAGGGAAAGAAAGGATCTGCGCCGTGGCTGGTATATTGTCCGCAGGGATGAAACCTCTCTCCTGACAAGCCTTGGCGAAGTGGTATATCACAAAACGCTGTTTAAAAATGTTGATACTGGTGAGTCCTGCTATCAGACGGAGGACCTGATGGTCCTCCATTTTTTTATATAGGAGGATTTGATTATGCTGTTATTACAACTTATCCTGTACTGTCTCCTGTTCTTTTTGCTGGTAAAATGCGCGGCTAAAGACAGCGGACTCAACTGTATCTATTTTTATCCAAAGGAATACATAAACGAGGCCGAGAAACGCGGCCTGGCCACCATTCTGTATCTGATCATCGCCCTTGCCGTCGCCGGAATTGTAGTATTGATCGGTAAAATCTAAGCTGAATCTAATAAAGGAGCCATTTTCCTGCCCTTTTGATTTGATGAATAAAATTTCAATAATTCTTTACACTTCCGCCAGACATGGAAAATATTGGATACATCATTCCAGTATCCCCATATCCGGCGAAAGTTCTATATTTTCATAAGTGTGAAGCAGTCTTTCCAGTTCATGAATAGCAGGAGAGAGGAACTTGTTTTTGTGATAAACAAGTTTGAATTTTCGGTTCCATTCCCCATTTTGATTATAAAAAACCCTGATTTTTCCATGCCGGATCTCATGCGGCATCAGGCGAAGAGACATAACCGCAAGTACCCGGTCATAAAGCACAGCATTCAGAAGCGCCCGGGGACTGTTGGCCTCCCAAACCGTCTGCACAAAAATATGATGCTTCGCAGCATACTCCTCAAACAGCTGCCTGGTTCCGCTTCCCTGTTCACGCATAGCAAAAGGTTCCCCCACAAGATCCTGTACTTGAATGCGTTTTTTCCCATAAAATGGATGATCCTTTCCCACCGCAAGCACCAAGCAGTCATCAATAATCGGAAGAACAGTAAGATCCGGAGAAAGGATTTCCCCCTCCACAATTCCCACATCCAGCTCCGAGCGAAGAAGCTTCTGCTCAATATCCTTGGTATTGCTCACATAAGAATGGACCCGAATCTCCGGGCAGTTCTTTTGAAGCCGGGGAATCAGAAAGGGCGTCAAACAAGTTCCCACCGTAATAGTAGAACCCAGCTTCAGTGTGGAAGACTGCCCCTGATTCAGCATCAGTTCCTCCAGCTGCTGAAACTGCCGGATCAGATTTCGCGCCTGGGGAAGCAAAAGCTGGCCCCGTTCTGTGAGATACAGCTTCTTTCCCAATCGTTCAAAAAGAAGACCATTGTAATGCTTTTCCAACTCCCGAATGGCCTGGCTCACCGTCGGCTGAGACAAATATAAAGAAGCAGCAGCGGCGCTCATAGACCCCAGATCCGCCACTGCAACAAAAATCGTCAGATGTCTTATCGTCATATCTATTGCTCCTTATATAGAAAATACCTATCACTTCTATAAAATAATATCATTTTTCAAATACATCCTCAAGTGCTATATTAAAGGAAATACACATGAAACGAGGTAGCAAAATGTCAGCATTAACAGTCAGCAAAGAAGACGAAGCCCGCGTAAAAGGAATGGGCTTTCTTAACAATCGCGGAACAGACCTTTTTTCCGCCCGTGTCCTTACCGTAAACGGCAAAGTAACCGCCGCACAGCACCGCTGCATGGCAGAAGCAGCAGAGAAGTTCGGCAACGGCAACCTTCTATATACCACCAGACTTTCCGTGGAAATTCAGGGGATTCCCTATGATAAGATTGAAGAATTCCAGCAGTTTATCGCCAAAGAAGGCCTGGTAACCGGTGGAACCGGAGCCAAAGTCCGTCCTGTAGTATCCTGCAAGGGAACCACCTGCCAGTACGGACTTCTGGATTCCTACGCCATTTCCGAGGAAATCTACAAGCGCTTCTACGAAGGCTACCGGAATGTTGCCCTTCCCCACAAATTTAAGATTGCAGTAGGCGGCTGCCCAAACAACTGTGTCAAGCCAAACCTGAACGATGTCGGCATCATCGGCCAGAGAATCCCCCAGGTGGACACCGATGTCTGTAAAGGCTGCAAAAAATGTGCCATTGAAGCCGCCTGTCCAAACAAAGTAGCAAAAGTAGTGGATGGAAAAATCCAGATCGACAAAGACACCTGCCGCCACTGCGGACGCTGCGTAGGAAAATGCCCGTTCCACACCATCGAAGACGGCACCTACGGCTACAAGATCTACATCGGCGGCCGCTGGGGCAAAAAAGTATCAAAAGGACGCTCCCTCAGTAAAATTTTCACCTCCAAAGACGAAGCCTTAGACGTAATCGAAAAGGCAATCCTTTTCTTCCGTGATAACGGCATCAAGGGAGAACGCTTCGCAGAAACCATCGAGCGAATCGGATTTGAAAATGTAGAGAAACAGCTGCTTGGCTAAATAAGCAGATTACGAAAAGAACATTCCATGACCCAGGAGCAGTTAGCAGAAGCACTGGGCTCTTCTATACGCTGATTGCAAAGAGAGGGTATTTCTATTCGCTGTTCACAGTTGCACAATAATCCCCAACAGCAAGCCAGCTAAATATGAAGAGAAATACCATGCAGTATCTACATGACAACTACATAGAGAGGTGTTATAATTAGGCTGCAAATAAAAATACAATAACAACTGCCTTTAAAAATTTATTTATTCGGTTCTTTTGCAAATGATACCTATACGGAAGAAAGCGATTTTGATTTTTATATCATTGTAAACGATGAAATAAAAAATTTAAAAGACTTAACTACCCAAGCATATCGTTCTATTCGAAAGATAAAAAAACGTCCAGTCGATATTATTGTTGGAACAGAAAGCACATTCGAAAATAAAAAATCAGGTATCTATCCAGGATAAATTTTATGATTATGCAGACGAACTGACACCATATGGTGTTGTTGTAAGATATCCCAGTGAACTGTTTTTAGAGGAACATCATGTTATAGATGCCTTAAAAATGGCAGATGAAATTATAAAATGGGGAAAAACAACGATTGAGTCGTTATAGCAGCCATATGCAAAATAAAAATGTATAATGCAGTCTCTGGAAATCTGCATTATACATTTTTTATTTTACAGGAAGTTTCTTCAATTGCGAACAAGCGGATCTCTTTGTTTTCATAATTCTGATGTAAATACAGTGTTTGACATAAGCCGCACTCTTTATGAACGGAATTTTGAAAAAAACAATACAATATACAAAGAAAAATCAATTCCAGCTGAACTGGGACTTGTAATTGGAGCCATCACGGAATCCCAGAAATTAATCAACCTTGCTACCGTTTCGAAAAATTAATTTAACTCTGAGGCTGGATACGTTTCCCCTACAGGAACTTATCCAGTTTTCTTTTTACCCATTCCAAAATAACCCAAATATATAAGAAAAAGGAATACCTCACTATTCCCCCACAGGGCTTGTTCCCCTCATCCTTGTTTGTTAAGCTGTATATGCAGACGAAATATTTCGAACAAGTAAAACGAAGGAGAATAAGAATAGAATGAGAAAAAGAAAAACATTGCTTGGACTTGGAATTGCCTGTGCATGCATGATGATTCCCGCTGTCTGTGTATGCGCTAAAGAAAACGACACCACGCTAGTTTACGGAAGCGGTGATTATACAAGGATCAATCCCGCCATGGATGAGCACGGAGAAATCAACATTTTGCTTTTTGACGGTCTGACCGCCCACGATGGCGACAACCAGGTAGTTCCCGGACTTGCCAGCAGCTGGGATTTTGATACCCAAACAAATACCTATACATTTCACATGGCAGAAAATGCCACATGGCACGACGGTGAACCGGTTACTGCAGAGGATGTGAAATTCACCATCGAGGCAATTATGAATCCGGAAAACGGTTCCGAAAATGCACCAAACTACGAGGATGTCCAGGAAATCAACGTAATTGATGATCACACCATTTCTTTTCAGCTGGATGCCCCCAATGTAGCATTTCTGGATTACATGACCATGGCAGTTCTTCCCAAACACCTTCTGGAAGGAGAAGATATGCAGACCAGTGATTTCTTCCGTAATCCTGTGGGTACAGGTCCCTATAAGCTGGAATCCTGGGAAAAAGGACAGGCGATCACCCTGACCCGGAACGAAGATTATTTCAAAGGCACACCTAACATTGACACCATTGTTTTCAAAATTGTAGAAGACGACAACGCAAAAGCCTTACAGCTTAGATCTGGTGAACTAAACCTGGCTCTTCTCACACCAAAGGATGCAGCAGCATTCACAGAAGATGAAAGCTACACCTGCTATGATATGAAAACATCTGATTACCGTGGAATCATGTTTAATTTTGCCAATGAATACTGGCAGAACAACCGCGATCTGATCCCGGCAGTCTGTTACGGAATTGACCGTCAGGCAATTGTAGACGCAGTTCTTCTTGGACAGGGAATGACTGCTTACGGTCCTCTTCAGAGAAATATTTACAACAATGAAAATGTGGAGCATTATGACTATGATCCTGTAAAGGCAAAAGCAGTACTGGAAGACGCAGGCTGTGAAATGGGAGAGGACGGATTCTATTACAGAAACGGGGAAAAGGTTGGCTTTGTGATCAGTGTAGGTGCAGGCGACCAGGTTCGTGCGGACATTGCCCAGATTGCAGCCCAGGAACTAAAGGAAATTGGAATGGATGTCACAGTGGAAATCCCCACCCAGGTTGACTGGGGCGGACAGATGGCATATCTGATCGGATGGGGAAGCCCCTTTGATGCAGATGACCATACCTATAAAGTGTTCGGCACAGACAAAGGCGCCAACTACTCCAGCTATTCCAATGAACTGGTAGACCAGTACCTCACTAAGGCCCGCCAGTCAGATGATCCCGAAGTACGAAAAGAAGCCTATGCCAGATTCCTAGAAGAGCTTGCAAAGGATCCCGCATACGCTTTTATCTGCTACATTGATGCCAATTACGTTGCGGATTCCCGCATTCAGGGAATTGATTCCCATACCGTTATGGGGCACCATGGAGTTGGTATTTTCTGGAATGTGAAAGACTGGACGATTGCAGAATAATGAAACAGCCAGAAAAAAATGTTTTGGAAGTGAAAAACCTGTCCGTCAGCTTTCACAGTACAGCTGGAGAAGTACAGGCTGTGCGGGACGTCTCTTTTTCCCTGAAAAAAGGAGAAGTGCTGGCCATTGTAGGCGAATCCGGCTGCGGAAAAAGTGTACTGTGCAAAAGCATCATGAAGCTTTTGCCGAGAAGTGCCCAAATAAAATCCGGCAAAATCCTTCTTAACGGAACTGACATTACAGATTATAAAGAAAAGGAAATGCAAAAAATCCGCGGCAGTGCCTTTTCCATGATTTTCCAGGATCCTATGACCTCCCTGAACCCTACTATAAAAATCGGCCAGCAGATTGCAGAAGCCATCCTTGTACACCATCCAAAGAAATCCAGGGAAGAGGTTTATAACAGGGTCATCGAACTGATGGAGCTGGTGGGAATTGAGCGTCCAAAAGAACGGTACCATCTCTATCCCTGGCATTTTTCCGGCGGAATGCGCCAGAGAAGCGTTATGGCCATTGCCCTTGCGTCCAATCCGGATATCCTGTTTGCGGATGAACCTACAACAGCACTGGATGTAACGATTCAGGCACAGATTCTGGACCTTCTAAGGGAAATTCAAAAAAAGCTTGGAACCTCCACCATTCTGGTATCACACGACCTTGGCGTCGTTGCCCGGGCGGCAGATCGGGTTGCCGTTATGTATGCAGGAAAAATTGTGGAGATCGGAACCGCAGAGGAAATCTATTATGATCCAAGACACCCCTATACCTGGGGGCTGCTGCGCTCACTGCCTGCTTTTTCCCGTGGGAAATCACAGCTTTATACCATTCCCGGCATGCCTCCCACACTGATCGATCCGCCAGACGGAGACGATTATGCCTGCCGGAATGAATACGCCCTTGGAATCGACTATGAGAAAATGCCGCCTATGTTTCCCATTACCGATACCCATTCTGCTGCCACATGGCTGCTTGATAAAAGGGCACCCAAAACCAATTGAATAAAGAAACTTTGATCGAAGTAAAAAATCTGACGCACCGCTTTTCTCTTTCCAGGAAAATCGCTGTTAACGCAGTCAATGATGTTTCTTTTCAGATTTATAAAGGCGAGATCCTGGGACTGGTAGGGGAATCCGGTTCCGGGAAATCCACAATAGCACGCTGCCTGATGAATATTTACACCCCCACAGCCGGGAAAATTTTGTACAAGGGAATCAATATTCATGATCCCGGAGAATTCCGGCAGAATAAGAAGCTGCTGCAAACCAGGAGGCAGATTATTTTTCAAGATTCTGCCTCCAGTTTAAATCCCAGAATGAAAGCAGCAGATATTATTACAGAATCGCTGAAGATCCATCATATTACGCCGCCTCGGGGAACCTGCCAGAAAGAGGCGGCTTTTCAGATGCAGTATGTAGGTCTTGATGAAAGTTTTCTGGACAGGTATCCTTCTGAGCTTTCTGGAGGGCAGCGGCAGCGGATTGCCATTGCGAGGGCACTTGCCATGGACCCGGAGTTTCTGGCAGCAGATGAACCTATAGCAGCCCTTGATGTTTCCATTCAGGCACAGGTAATCAATTTATTTAAACATCTGCAGCAGGAACATGGATTTACATTTTTGTTTATTGCCCATGATCTTGCCATGGTGGAATATCTCTGTGACCGGGTAGGTGTGATGTACCGGGGCCGGCTGGTGGAATTAGCTCCTGCCAAAGAACTTTTTGCCAATCCTGTTCATGGATATACCAGGACTTTGCTGTCTGCAATTCCCATTCCAGATCCGATCCGCGAAAGAAACAGAAAGTTAGTGGTTTATGATGAATCTGATTTTGGTGAAGGGGAAATGAAAGAAATATCCCCTGGTCATTTTGTGCTAAAACCTTATAAGGGGGAAAGATAAATGGGAAAGCGTGACCGCAATCTTTATTATGGAAAAAAACTGCTCCTTTTTCTGGGCAGTGTTTTCCTTCTGTCTGTGGTGGTTTTCTATGTAGCGCGGCTTGCGCCTGGAGATCCTCTTGTTTCCTACTATGGAGACCGGACTGAAAAAATGAGTCCAGCGGAACGGGAATGGGCCATGGAAAAACTGGGGCTGAATGAACCAATCTATGTCCAGTATGTAAAATGGCTGGAAAATGCAGTTCATGGAAACTTTGGCATTTCTTTTAAATACAAGCAGGACGTAATAAAAGTAATCAGCCAAAGAATGACAAATACCCTTTTGCTTGGCGGAATCGGTTTTCTGATCATTTTTGCGGGTTCTCTTTTGCTGGGAATCTTCTGTGCATGGAATGAAGAGAAGTGGATTGATAAAATCTTATGCAGGCTGGGCACCATCTCCAGCTGCATCCCGGAATTCTGGATTTCTCTTGTACTGATCCTGATTTTTTCCGTTACCCTTCGGATTCTGCCAAGCAGCGGTGCTTATTCCACTGGAAAAGCAGCGGATATCCCTGACCGGATTCTTCATCTGATTCTGCCCCTTACCGTTGTATCCCTGGAGCATTTATGGTATTACGCTTATATGGTCCGCAACAAGATACAGGAAGAGGTAAGAGCCGATTATGTCCTGCTGGCAAAATCAAAGGGACTGGGCAAAAAAGGCATTTTGTTTGGCCATTGCCTGCGAAATGTTATGCCTTCCTATCTTAGCATTATGGCAATTACAGTTCCCCATGTTCTGGGCGGAACCTTTGTTGTCGAGAGCGTATTTTCCTATCCGGGAATCGGTGCCTTATCCTACGAAAGTGCCAGATATCACGACTATAATCTTCTTATGATCCTTTGCATGATATCCGGTATCCTTGTAATTTTCTGCAACATGTTAAGCCAGATCATAAATGAGCACATTGACCCCAGAATCAGGGCCCGGGAAATAACAGATACCTCGGAGGTAACAGATTTATGATGGAAACAGCAAACGACTCCTTCCAGATTGTAGGACAGCGTCCTGCACCGGAACGAACTGCCCGGCTTCCAAAGAAATGGTTCCAGGGAAAGCCCTTGATCTCAATTATGATTTTAGCAGCTATTATTTTGGGCTGTCTGTGCGCCGAGCTGATCATGACAAAGGACCCCACTTATATGGATCTGCAAAATTACAATCAGGCACCGAACAGAGAGTTTTTATTTGGAACGGATACCATGGGAAGGGATATTTTTTCCATGCTCTGGTACGGCGGCAGGATTTCCCTGACAATTGGAGTATTGTCTACCTTTATTTCTACTTTCCTTGCAATTGTGATCGGTTCTTTTTGCGGAATTGCACCCCAGTGGCTGGACAGCCTCCTCATGCGTTTTACAGAAATTTTTCTTAGCATTCCGTCCCTTTTGCTGATCATCCTTTTTCAGGCAGTCTTGGGAAAAGCAAATGTATTCAGCCTCTCTGTTGTGATCGGGCTGACAAGCTGGACAAGTATTGCCAAGGTGGTACGCACAGAAGTCCGTCAGATCCGAAACAATGAGTACGTAATTGCGTCCAGATGCATGGGCGGTAATTTTTTTCATATTTTATGGAAGCATCTCACGCCTAATTTCCTTCCCTCCATTATGTTTATGGTAGTGATGAATATAAGAAGTGCGATCATATCGGAATCTACCTTAAGTTTTATGGGAATTGGCCTTCCGCTGGAGATCATTTCCTGGGGAAGCATGCTTTCCCTTGCAGAAAAAGCCCTCCTGACCAGTTCCTGGTGGATCATCCTCATCCCCGGAATCTTCCTGATAACAACCTTGCTTTGTATGACAAACATTGGAAACTACCTGCGAAGGAGTGGAAACCAGAAGGAAAGTAATTTGTAATGGAAATATCATTTTCCAGAACTGCTTTGGCCCAATCGATAATCACACGGTTTAGTAAAATTTAACACATAGGAAGCATATTTTGTTTGAAGCAGATATGGGGCTGTGTTATATTATAAAAAAGGAGGCGGCTAAAATGGCAGAATACATTCTTATGCATAAGAATATTCCCGTTATTAAAATGGAATTAACAGAAGCAGATGGCATTACAAAAATTCTTGACCTCTACGCCCCGGAGCACCTCCCCATAGGTATTCCAGTGAAAAAGAATACAGTGGATAAAAAGGCTTTAAACATGTGGTGGGCAGACCGCTCTATTCCGTCAAGCCGTTCCGGTGTGCAGGAAGCATTGAATGAAATCGGACTTGCAGATACGAAGATGCTTCTTGTCCGAAGCTTTGGCCTTAGCCTTTCTGATCAGTACTGGATAAAACCAGACGGTACAGATCTTGAATGGAAACGAATTAATTTTTTTGACAACGCTTTTTCCGATGATATAGGAAATGTATTATTTGGCATGAAAAAAAGAGAGGGGAATTTTGATTTCAGTTCTCCGGATAATACCTCTGATGGCTGCCTGAAAAAAAGGTGGAAAATCATAGATGGAAGAAGATGCCTTCTCAAGGGCGGAAGCAATCCCTTCCGTCAGCAGCCATTCAACGAAGTAATTGCATCCAATATCATGGAGAAACTGGGCATCCCTCACATTCCCTACACGATCCTGTGGGACGATGACATGCCATACAGTGTATGTGAGGATTTTGTTACAAAAGATATAGACCTTGTCAGTGCATGGCGAATCTTTCAGACCCGTAAGAAAAAAAACGATGTATCCGTATATCAGCATTATGTGAATTGCTGTTTGGAACTTGGCGTAAATGTGGTACCTGCACTGGATCAGATGATCGTGATCGATTACATCATTGCAAACGAAGACCGGCATCTGAATAATTTCGGACTTCTTAGAAACGCCGAAACTCTCCAGTGGCTTGGCGCCTCCCCCATTTTTGACAGCGGTTCTTCTTTAGGATACAACAAAGTTCCGTTTGACATCCTTAAGGAAAGAGAAATCATATGCAAGCCCTTCAAGAAATCCCATGACGAGCAGCTTAAGCTTGTCTCTTCCTTTGACTGGATAGATTTCAGGCTGCTGCAGGATACAGGAAAAAAAATCCGCCGGGTGTTTGATGACCAGCGCATCAGCAATTTTATTGACCAGAAACGTATCGATGCAATCGTCCAGTCCACAGAACAACGGATTCAAAAGCTCCAGACCTTTGCAGCACAGAAGAAAACATATTTTATCACTACCGAAAATGATGTAACAGAAAATGTGGCGGATGACTACAGAAATCTTTAATCACTTAAAAGAAGGGGGAAACCGTATAAACAAAAGAAAATGGATCTGCCGGATTCATGTGCCTGGACTGGGTGAGCCGGGGAATTATTTTCTGGCTGCGTTTTCGTCATAGCAAATGGAAAACCTACCGGGTCATCTGAGAAATTCCCGATGAAATTTCTGCATCTTTATGTTATACTTTTGCAGGAAAAACAAAGATAAGGAATCGAAAGAATGAATAATGAAATCGTAGTCTGCTTTGAAAAAGGCGGACAAAAAGATATGGCCGAAGCTTTCGCAAGACGAATCGGCGCCGAAATTTCAGAAAAGCCAGGTCCAAAGCTGACCATTCTTTTTCATGCCAAAGGCGTTTCTCTGACCGGATACGGTCTGTCCTATCAGGGAGATTTTGAAAATATGCTGCACAGAGTTACAAATGGAAGACTGCAGCATGAGATGCTGGTCCGGGCTGCCAAATCCGACAAGCCCGGGCGCAAAGCCATAGATGCCACAGCCGGAATGGGAGAGGACGCTTTTCTTCTGGCAGCACAGGGCTATGAAGTTACTTTATTTGAGCAGAACCCAGTGATTGCCGTGCTGCTGAAAGATGCCCTTCGCCGTGCAAAGAAGCATCCGGTCTTAAAGGATATCGCCAGCCGCATGAACCTGGTGCAGGACAACAGTGTAGAGGGAATGTCAAAGCTTCTTGACCCGGTAGACGTGATCTACCTGGATCCCATGTTTCCCGCAAGGCAGAAATCCAGCCTGATCAACAAAAAGCTGCAGCTAATCCAGAAATTGGAGCCGCCCTGCTCAGAGGAAACCGATCTTTTTGACGCGGCCATCAGCGCCAGCCCCTCCAAGATCATTGTAAAACGGCCTCTTAAAAGTGAGTTTCTCGCCGGACGAAAGCCATCCTACACACTAAATGGGAAAGCCATCCGCTACGACTGTTACACCCTTTGACAGGAGAACCCAGCCATGAAGCAGTGCTTTAAATCCATTTACGGTATGCCCATTGGAACCTGGCTTTTGCAGTACCGGATGAATTATGCGGCAGAGCGGCTTCTTGCCAGTCCGGATATCACCATTGCAGACCTGGCAGGCGAGACAGGCTGTGACTATACGGGGCAGACAACTGCAGAATAGAAATGATAGAATCAGAACAGTTAGCAGAAACTAATTGTTCTTTTTTTATGGAAAGGAGCAGGGCTGGTGATTTTGCGTTTTTTCTTTGATTACATGCGCTCCAGATTTCAGGAGAGTATCAGCTATGAGCTAGTGGCAAAGGACAGGCTTGCCATTGGAGATGCCTTAAAGAGAGTGTCTCTTGGATATTTTCAGAAAAACAGCACCGGAACGATCCTTAATTCCATCACTACCGGGCTGAATCTCCTGGAAAATATGGGCATCCGCATGATTGATAATTTTGTAGGCGGATACCTGAACTTCCTGGTGGATTATCCTGGATGAGGCAACCGCCAGTGTTGACCCGGAAAAAAGCAGGATATCTACGCTTCAGCGGTGCGGATGTATGACAACTATACGGAGGGGGATTATGGATAGACCAATCACAACATTATTTATGCTTATGTCCTTAGATGGAAAGATAAGTCCCGGTGCGTCAGATGAGTTAGATGTAGATAAGGATTTTCCCAGGATTGACGGGTTGAAAGAGGGTCTGCCTCAGTATTATGAGATCGAACAGACAACTGATATTGGATAACACCCATTTGACTGAGCATGGTGTCACTTATTTCTGCAGGAAATCTAAGGTGTTTGTGCTGATTACATCGAATAAAGAACATCCTGCTTATAACATTAAGGAAAAAAATCTTCATATTATTTTCCAGGAAGAACTGTCACTGGAAGATGCTCTTCACGAATTAAAATCATTGTATGGATGCGAGAAATTAACAATCCAAAGCGGCGGAACGGTTAATGGATTGTTCCTTCGTGAGAAGCTGTTTGACTATATTGATGTGGTTGTGGCTCCCGTTCTGATCGGCGGTAAGGAAACCGCTTCCTTAATAGATGGCAGTTCCATTACTTCAGAAAATGAATTATCTGGACTGAGCGTGTTGAAACTTATTGACTGCACCATTTTAAATGTCTCGTATATCAGAGTTCGATATCAAGTGATCAGCTGAATTAAAGAAATCAAAATGCCAGACGCCAAGACGCAGTGCAAACCGAGATAATCGGTTTGTGCTGCGTTTTTATTACCGTATTATCCCTGTTGTCAGGCAGTTTTGCATTGTTAGCAATTTTGTTTGGATAAAGGAACTATCTGGTCGAAAATGTCAAGCCGATTTTTAATTGAAACTGACCGTGTGCCTATGGTATGGCAAGAAAGAAAAGAAAACAATGAAGATTGAAACAAAACGCCTTTTTCTACGGGAAATGACATCAGAGGATTTTAACGCGCTGTATGCTGTGCTTGCTGATTCCGACATCATGCAGCATTACCCTTACACCTTTGACGAGACCCGCGTAAAAAACTGGCTCAACAAAAACATCGAGCGCTACCGCGTGTTTGGCTTCGGCCTGTGGGCGGTTTGCCTGAAATCTACGGGCGAGGTGATTGGCGACTGTGGTCTGACCATGCAGAACATAGGCGGTACGATTCTGCCGGAGATTGGCTATCATATCGCAAAGGCTCACCAGTGCCAAGGCTTTGCAAAAGAAGCAGCGCAGGCTGTGCATTTTTCCAAGCAGCAGGCGGGCTAACTTAGCTGATAGATTATTGGTGCCAGTCTGCGGATTGAAAATAAAGTCTAAATTGAAAATTTGAGGAGGAATTATGAAGAAAGTCATTATAGGTCTACTTCTATGTAGCCTTGCAATCATGATGCTTTCTGGCTGTCAGGCTAATATATCCATCGGAACAAATGATACGCTGACTGGTGAAACGTATCCAAATGCCGAAAAATATCAAACCGGCGCTTTTACTTATAAGGCAGCCGATATAAAAGCTGTTGAAATCTATTGGCGTTCTCGCAAAGTAGAAATCACAGAATCGGACAACATAGAGTTTTATGTTAAGGAAAGCAGCGACAAACTGCTTACAGACCGTTCGTATGATTATAAAGGCGACCTGTATGTGTTTGATGAGGGTGCAAGCAATATCATAGTTGAAACGTCAAGTGGAAATCTTAAAATTCAGTAAGGGAGAATTACAATGAAATCACTTAATACCATTCAAAAACTGTCCAAAATTGGAAAGGTACTCAGTAAAATCGCATTTATTTTTTCTGTCATCGGTTTCTGCGGATGTATTGCCGGTTTACTCAGTTTGAACTTTGGAAATGGTCGCCTGATCAAGATTGGCGGAGTTACACTGCACGGACTGATTCCTGAGGAATACGGCTACAACATCAAAAGCATTACCGCAACGCTCTCTGGCTGGCTGATCGTCTGTGCGGGTGAAGCGGTACTCGCAAAATTTGCGGAAAGCTATTTCAAAAACGAACTGAAAGCTAAAACGCCTTTCACACTTGCTGGGGCAAAGAAACTGCTGCAGCTCGGCATTTTGACGATTACCATTCCCACTGCCTGTGCGGTGGCTGGAAGCATTGCAGAGGGAATTATTGCCGGTTTCATGAAAGTTAAACAGACGGAGGCTATGGATATGTATTTTGATAATGAATCGAGTATCGTGTTAGGAATCATGTTCATTCTTGGCTCTCTGCTGTGCCGTTATGGAGCAGAAATGCGGGAACATTCTGGGGAGATCAGGCAATGAAGCTGGAGACAGAGCGCCTTTTCCTACAGGAAATGACATCCGATGATTTTGATGCACTGTATGCCATACTTGCCGATTCTGACATTATGCAGCATTACCCTTATGCCTTCGATGAAGCACGGGTGCGAAATTGGATCAATAAGAACAGAGAACGTTATCGTGTATTTGGATTTGGCTTGTGGGCGGTCTGGGAGTTATCAAGAACGATTTTCATGACAGGAAAGACCTGACGCCGAATGTGTGCGCAGTGTATACCGAAAAGGAATATCGCTGTAAAGGAATCGCCGGACGCCTGCTTTGCATGGCCGTGGAGGATTTAAGAGCAAATGGAATTTCCCCTGTCTATTTGCTGACTGATCATGTAGGCTTTTACGAACACTATGGCTGTTCCTATGTATGGTTCAAAGCGACGGAGAAACTGAGATGTCGAGAATGTACGTGCATAAGTAATTTGCGGCAACTGGTTTGCAATGTTTCAGATTGGCGTACTTGAAAAAATGGATGCAGAAAAATCTTATTGACATTTCTCCTCTGAAATGGTAAAAAAGTCGTAATAAAAAGGCAATTATGCTCCTCGCAGACAGCGTAGCAGGCTGGATGAAGAAGTCAGAGAAACTACCCCTTTATATTCCAGTGTTAAATAAGCCTGAGTTGTTTATATGAGCCAATAGGAGGAAAAGAGAATGTTGGAAACCCAAAGATTAATTTTAAGGAAATGGACAGAAGATGATGCAGACAGCTTATTTGAATATGCCAAAAATCCGGAAGTTGGTCCTATTGCAGGCTGGCCGCCCCATAAAAATGTAGAAGAAAGTAAAGAAATAATCAAAAATGTGTTCAATGGAGCTGAGTGTTACGCAATCTGTGAAAAAGGAAGTAACATTGCCATTGGTGCTGTAGAGTTAAAACTGAATGGACATACAGATATGACCGAACGGGATGATGAATGTGAACTTGGATATTGGCTTGGGCAACCATTCTGGGGACGGGGGTATATGCCAGAAGCCGCCCGTGCACTGCTGCGGCATGGATTTGAAGATCTTGGCATGACAACCATCTGGTGCGGTTATTATGATGGAAACCAGAAATCAAAGCGTGTACAGGAAAAGCTGGGCTTTCTTTTCCATCATACCTGCAATGAAGTTCCTGTTCCGCTTTTAAATGAGATACGTGTTGGACATACCAACATAATGTCAAAAGAACGTTGGGAGGAATTGTATAAATAACAGTTTAGCAGATCAGTGAAAATGTGCTATGAGAAATCGGTATGGTTAAACTGATTGGAAATAGCGGCATATTAAGAAAAAACAATGAAAAGTGAGACGCTAAGACGCAGTACTGATTTATAGAAAGCAGTTACTGCGTCTTTTGTTTTACTCAAAAATGAACAAAATATATGTACCAGGCTATGAATTTTATTGCTGCTGGGCGTGACTGGTAAGAAAAGTAAAAGGAAAATATGGATGCAACTGCGAAATAAAATAGAATTATATAAAATAAGAAGAGTGCTGAAACCAATTGGATGCGTATCAGCGCAAAGAAGAGAAGAAAGATTAATAATTTCATTTAACGGAAACTGGCTGGGCTATATTGAAAAAGGGAAATTACATATAAAGGATAGTGAGGTATCAAAAATATATCTGCCAGAAGCAGCAGTTGTTTTGGATGATAGCTGGGAAAAGTACAGAAAGGTTGACGGAAAATTAAATCCGGATGTATTTCAGTCTCTGGTAATCAGTAGAACCAACCTGTACAGAACCTGGAAAAACTGAAGGCAGCCACTGTGAAGTCTGCAAGGCCATAATAAAACCACAGGAAGTAATCCCGGCCAATGGACATAAAGATGTAATAGACGAAGCAGTAGAAGCAACCTGTACAGAACCTGGAAAAACTGAGGGCAGCCACTGTGAAGTCTGCAAGACCATAATAAAACCGCAGGAAGTTATCCCTGCTACTGGACATACGGAATATATAGCGGAAGAAGAATTTAAGGCCACCTGCACGGAATCTGGCCATACTGCTTTGATAAAATGTTCAAAGTGCAATGCAGTCCTGCAGGAACAGGAAGAAATCCCACCATATAACCACAAAGAAGTCATTATCGACGAAGCAATAGAGGCAAGTTGTACAGAATATGGAAAAACAGCAGGAAGTCACTGTGCCATTTGTGACCAGATACTAATTCCCCAGGAGATTATTCCGAAACTGGATCACAAAGAAGTTGTAGACGAAGGAACAAAAGCAACTTGTAAAGAATCTGGTTGGACCGCCTTAATTAAATGCGCAAAATGTGAATCTATTTTACAGGAACAGAAAGAGATTCCGAAAGCAGATCATAAAGAGGTTATAGACGAAAGCAAAGAAGCATCCTGTACGGAACCTGGCCTGACTGCTGGAAGCCATTGTGAAACTTGTGGAACTGTTTTAAAAGCTCAGGAAATTATCCCTGCTACTGGGCATAACGAATACGTGGCAGAAAAAGAAGAACCAGCCACCTGTACAAAGCCAGGAAAGACCGCTTTAATTAAATGTGCCAAATGTGAAACCGTGTTGCAAGAACAAAGAGAGATTCCAAAAGCTGACCATAAAGAGGTCTTAGATGAAGGTAAAGAACCAACCTGTACAGAACCTGGCCTGACTGCTGGAAGCCACTGCGAAACTTGCGGAGCTGTTTTAAAAACTCAGGAAGTTATCCCTGCTACTGGGCATGTGGAATATGTAGCAGAAGAAGAAGAAGTTAAAGCAACCTGCATGGAATCCGGTTGGACCGCGTTGATTAAATGCGCAAAGTGCGAATCTGTATTACAGGAGCAGAAAGAGATTCCAAAAGCAGATCATAAGGAAGTGCTAGATAAAGCGGTAGCGCCAACCTGTACAGAGTCCGGAAAAACCACCGGAAAACACTGCGAAACCTGTGGAGAAGTACTGGAAGCGCAGACAGAAATTCCAGCCACTGGACATAAAGAAGTGGTGGATGATGCCGTAGAGGCAACCTGTACGGAAACCGGAAAGACCGAAGGAAGCCATTGTGAAATCTGCCAGGCCGTGATAAAAGTGCAGGAAATAATCCCAGCCTATGGACATAAAGAAGTAGTTGATGAAGCAATAGAAGCTACCTGTACCGAGTCTGGAAAGACCGAGGGCAGCCACTGTGAGATTTGCCAGACAGTGATAAAAACACAGGAAGAAATCCCAGCTTACGACCATAAAGAAGTAATAATAGACGAAGGTGTGGCTGCGACCTGTACGCTCTCGGGAAAGACTGAAGGAAGTCATTGTGCTCTTTGTGGAAAAATGTTATCAGCACAAGTTGAAATTCCAGCAACCGGTCACAAAGAAACAGCAGACAAAGAGATAGCCGCCACCTGTACAATAGCGGGAAAAACCGCCGGAAGTCACTGCGAAACCTGTGGCGAAATTCTGAAAGAGCAAATTGAAATTCCAGCAACTGGTCATCATTCTGCTGAAAGACCGGCAATAGAACCCACCTGCACGGAAACAGGAAAAACTGCCCTGCGGTATTGTGACCAGTGTGGCCTTGTTTTCAGATCCCGCAAAACCATAGAGAAAAAAGAACACACCATAGAAGTTATTGGCGGAGTATATCCCACCTGTAAAACTCCTGGAAAAACAGCTATAGAAAGATGCTCCGTTTGCGGTACTGTTGTGAAAGAATCCAAGACCATTCCCACGACAGCCCATGCGATGGCACCTGTCCGAAAACTGAATTTTATGGGACTTAAGAAGCAGTCCAGATGTATAAAATGTGGGAAAATAGAATTTGAAAAAGACCGCTCTAAAAGTTTTGACAAAGTAGATCTGTCAGATTTAGACGATCTTCTAATAACCACTGGAAATACTTCTTCAGGCACCCCAAACACCACTCCAAAAGATGAGGATTTGCAGGTATTTACAACCACCACTGATGATGGAATCGAAGCTCTTTGCCTGATGGGGGAACAAACTTTTAAGGACAATTTTGTATCTTTATCTGCCAAGGATTTCCTTATCAGCAAACTTGTTCTTGCTTCCCAGGAAAATCCGGAAAACGGCAACATAACACTGGAAGTAGAAGGTGGAGCAAAACAGCTTGGTCTTGGAATGGATAGAGACGCAAATGGCGAGGGATATCTGTATGTCACAGAAAATGGCCAAAGAATGACAATTGAAGCTGTTAATTTTATAGAAAATGGAATTGTATTTATTACAGAATCCGGAAGTAAGTTGACCATTCAAAGTAACAGATTAAAAAATGAAACTACCACTATAAGTCAGGAAAAAATAAATGAAATAAAGGCTGAGCTTGGCTGCGAACTGGAAATTATTATAACGGAAAAAGGATTTGAAGACAACTCCGGGAATACATCGGAAAATACTTCTGAAAGCACTTCAGAAGATACTTCAGAAAATCCATCAAGTGATGATACAATTATTAAGATCATACGATTTATTGATCCGGAAGAGGACGTTATAATTAAGAAATTCGAAGACCGGGAGCCCCAAAGTTATGTGGACTGTGTGGGACAAGATGAGAAGATAGATAAAGAAAAACACTATTGTCCGCATAAACAGATAGAGGAAAAACATCTATTTGGTCCTAGATACCTGGTAGAAAATGACACTTCCTATTCTCGTGGAGACTATTATAAAAGGTGTCCTTACTGTGATTATGAAGAATGGGTATGTACTGTTTTGAAATTCATAACAGATTGATTTGTATTTCACTATACAATAATCGTTTAAGAAAAGCCAGATTTAACCGGTGGGAGATTTTCCTGCCGGTTAAATTTTCTATTTATGCTGCAGCTTACCCCCTGATTTTTACAACTTACCGCCTCCCATATAGATATGAAAAACACTCTGTGCTATATTATATTTCAGAACCAAAGGGGGTGTGGACATGAAGCTGTCTGTGGAACAGATTTCCCGCGAAAACGAAGAAGAAGTGATCATTTCCCGGCACATTATGCTCAGCACCTTTTTTATGTGTCTGCTGTTCAATCCTGCTTCCCAATTGCCGGTGGTTTCTTTTTTCGGCAGATGCATCCTCTTCACCCTGGTGTGCATGGCTACATTAGTCGTTTATTATTCCAGGACCGAACTGACTTTGAGAGGCTGGTGGATTCGCACAATCTTGCATGCGGCTCTTTTGGAAGCGGTTTTGCTGCCCCTTGCACACCATTGGGAATTTTGGTACGGACCACTGGATGCCATCATTTATGCCAGCTTTATTCTGGCGGCGAAAATCCTCTGGCATCTGGTCAATTTCGGTCAGAGCATCCGAACCGCCACCCAGATCAATGAACAGCTTCTCAGACGCCAGAATGGTCAGAAACAGGGAGGAGTCTGAATGGCCCCACACGGTGCTGGAGGACTTTCCTCTATTTTGCCCAAAGTGCAAATATACCTGCGTGATCCGTTTCAAAGACGGAAAAATACAAGAAATAAAATCAGATTCAGAAAGAGGACAACGGAATGAATAACCAATCCAGTATTACCGCCCTGATGAGTTCGTTTGGACGGGCGTTTCATGCAGAAAACGAAGATCATCCGGTTTTCACAGACCATCTTGCCAAAGAGTTGATGACGGCAGAAGAATATACCGCTGTTCAGAATTATATACAAGCGTTAAAAGCAGCTGTCCTAACTGGTACAAAGCAATATGTTATACTCGGTGCAGGTATGGATACCTTTGCTTTTCGAGAAGGAGAGTTCTTAGCGAAGCACCAGGTATTCGAGGTGGATCATCCTCTGACGCAAAAAGATAAAATCGAACGAATCACTCGCGCTGGTTGGTCAGTTCCCGACAATCTCACCTTTGTTCCGGTTGATTTTACAAAGGACAATTTAGCGGAACGGCTGACCGCCAGTGGTTTTGATCCGTCGGCCAAATCCTTTTTCTCATGGCTCGGTGTAACCTACTACCTTTCCACAGAAGCAATCGACACAATGCTGGCTGCACTTTCCGAACTTTGCGCGGACGGCAGTACACTTGTGTTTGATTATCCCGATGAAAACTTCTTTGATGCCACCGAAAAACGTGTACAGAACACCATTATGATGGCAAAAGCAGGCGGCGAACCGATGCAGTCGGCATTTTCCTATAAAGAACTTGAAAAACTCCTTGAAAAACACGGCTTTCTCATTTACGAGCTGCTGACACCCGATGATATTCAAAGGAATGTGATCCACAAGGCCGGAGCAGATATGAAAGCCTTTGAGCATGTCAATTACTGCCTTGCGGTCAGAAAGAATTAGAGTGCGAAGCCAGGCCTTCTTTTGCCCGTACTTGACAAAATGAGATTATGCAGAGCATAATACACAAAAAGGCATTCATATTCACGCGAAAAGCGGGCGTACTGGATCATTGGCATGCCCAAAACAGGTTAAAGGAGCAGCAGTATGAAAGAGACTGAATTCATAAACAGTTTGAAAAAAGAAGAAAGTATTGCCCATATTCACGGATGGGATTTTTCCCATATTGCAGGGAGATATACAGAAGAAACGGATCTGCCCTGGGATTATCAGCGTATCATTTTCGATTACCTGAAGCCGGAGATGAAGCTGCTGGATATTGACACTGGCGGCGGTGAATTTCTGTTGTCCCTCCATCACCCTTACGAAAATACAAGTGCCGCAGAAGCCTATCCTCCAAACGTTCAGCTATGCAGGGAAACATTGCTTCCTCTTGGAATTGATTTTCGTGCAGGAGATGGAAAAGATGCGCTTCCTTTTGATGACGCTGCATTTGATATAGTGATTAACCGTCACGGCGATTTTAATGTAAAAGACATCCACCGCATTTTAAAAGATGGCGGAATTTTCATCACAGAACAGGTAGGCGCTGAAAATGACGGCGAACTGGTGGAGCTTCTCTTAGGTAAAACAGAGCTGCCGTTCCCGGAACAATATCTTGAAATCCGCCGTAAACAGTTTTGCGACGCAGGGTTTGATATTCTGGATGCACAGGAATGCTTTCGCCCGATCAAATTTTTCGACATAGGCGCCCTGGTCTGGTTCGCCCACATCATAGAATGGGAATTCCCGGATTTCTCCGTAGACCGCTGCAAAGACAAATTATTATACGCCCAGCAGCTTTTGAAACAAAACGGCTGCGTCGAAGGGCAGATTCATCGTTTTTTACTGGTATGTTACAAGAAATAACTGGTACAATTTTCCTGATATCAAGTGCATTCACAGGCGGTTTATGATATGATAAACACAAACAATATCTGTCATATTTTATCATAACAGCCAAACAGGAGGTTCTGCCATGTTAAAGAAAATCTTAATCCCAGCAACCGCAATCCTTACCATCTGCTTTACCCCGGTCACCCTTTTCGCAGAAGAGGGCGCACAGCTTACAGGCAGCGGCTTGAAAGGCCATTGGCTGCTTGCAGAAGCGGAATTCCCATACGAGGCAAGCTTCAATTCCAATGGAGACTGCCATGTGACCATGTCCCGGTACGAAGGAAATAACGATCTGTGCATCCATCCGGACGGAACCTTTGAGACAGAAGTAGATACCGGTGAGGTTACCAGCTTCTCGGTTTTTAGATCTGAAGATACCATTCTTTATTATGGGTATGAAAACGATACCTGCGTAGGCATTTTCTTTTTAGACGGAGAGGATTCGGACAAAGGCTACATACTGGACATGGATGCAGACCTGTTCCTGTCGGAAGAAAAACTCATTTCCGTTGATGACCAGGAAGTATTCGACTACGAAATCATCGACAACACGCTTTGCTATTTCAATGAACACAGTGTCCGTGCGTTGGATATCATTTCCCACACACCAGACCTGCTGGTATGCCAGGACACCCCCAGCAGCTCAGAAGCCGGAAATTCCGACAGCTGCCTGACCCTATTTATAAAAGCAGACTGCATAGAAGCAGAAAAGTAAGCAAACGCTTCGCGCAAAACAATATTTTCCGTTCTAAACCTGGTCAAAGCTTCCTATTGCAAAAATACAAGTATAAAAAAGTAATATTTTGACATTACAAAATGATAATTGTTCTTGTTGAGAATGATATTCACTTACGTAAAATTCGTTGACATCATCAGGAAAGAATGTTATATTACAAATAAAGTTAGTCTTTCCTAACCAGCATCAATTTCCGCATTTTTGGGAATGCTTATTACAAAAAAGGAGGAATTTCAAAATGTCAATGATCAATAAAGAAGTAAGTGATTTTTCTGTTCAGGCTTATCAGAATGGGGAGTTTAAGACCGTAACAAAGGCCGATATTCTGGGAAAATGGAGCGTATTTTTCTTCTATCCGGCAGACTTTACCTTTGTATGCCCTACCGAGTTAGAGGATCTGCAGAATAAATATTCTGATTTCCAGGCTGCAGGCTGCGAAATCTACTCTGTATCTACAGATTCCCATTTTGTCCACAAGGCATGGCACGATTCCTCTGAGAGAATCAGTAAGATCACTTACCCAATGCTGGCAGATCCTACCCACGCACTCTGCAGAGATTTTGAAGTGCTGATCGAAGCTGACGGAATGGCAGAAAGAGGAAGCTTCATTGTGAACCCGGAAGGCAAGATCGTAGTTTACGAAGTAAATGCCGGCAATGTAGGCCGCAATGCGGATGAGCTTTTCCGCCGTCTCCAGGCAAGCCAGTTCGTAGCAGAGCATGGCGACCAGGTGTGCCCGGCCAAATGGCAGCCAGGGGCTGAAACTCTGAAGCCAAGTCTGGATCTGGTAGGTATGCTTTAATGGAAAACAAAAATTTCTATGATGTGGTCGTGATCGGCGGAGGCCCTGCCGGTCTGACCGCAGCTTTATATCTGGCCCGCGCCTGCTACCGTGTTCTGGTAATCGAGAAGGAAAAATTTGGCGGCCAGATCACCATTACCGATGAAGTGGTAAATTATCCAGGTGTAGAAAAAACCAGTGGAAAAGAGCTGACTGCGGTCATGCAAAAACAGGCGGAACATTTCGGAGCGGAATTTCTCCTTGGAGAGGTTGCCAGCCTGAAAAAAGCAGAAACACCATCCAGCGCAGAAATCTGGGAAACAACCACCGATAAAGGCTCATACCAGAGCTTTGGGATCCTGCTTGCAACAGGTGCCCATCCAAGGATGATCGGTTTCCCAGGCGAAGCTGATTTTCGCGGTCACGGAGTTGCTTACTGCGCCACCTGTGACGGAGAGTTTTTCCGCGGAAAAGAAATCTTCGTCGTTGGCGGCGGGTTTGCAGCAGCAGAAGAGAGCGTATTTCTGACAAAGTATGCAAGCCATGTGACCATTTTAATCCGCGGAAATGATTTTTCCTGCGCAGAGGCAGTGGCGGAAGCCGCCAAAAATCACCCTAAGATCACAGTTTTAACCAATACAGAGGTTGTCTATGTGGAAGGTGACCACACCCTGCGAAAGATCTGCTACAAAAATAAAAATACCGAGGAAGAAACTATTTTCGATTCTGCAGATGACACCTTCGGCGTATTTGTATTTGCAGGCTACGCCCCAAATACAGATCTGGTAAAAGACCTGATCGCTCTGGATTCCCATGGATATGTGGAAACAGACCGAACCCAGAAGACCAGCTGCCCTGGAATTTACGCAGCCGGAGATGTGTGCCAGAAGAATCTCCGCCAGGTGGTAACTGCAGTGGGAGATGGTGCCACAGCAGCCACAGAGCTGGAAAAATATGCCGCAGCCATGCAGGAGAAAACCGGAATCCACCCGGAAAAGCCAATCAAAAAAGAGACCGAAGTCCACGAGGAACCGTCTGCAGGAAAAGAAACGGAAGGGAAATCCTCGGCCGGTTTTTTTTCACAGGATATCGTAAACCAGCTGAATGTGGTATTTTCCAGAATGGAGGGGAACCTGCAGCTTGACCTGCATCTGGATTCCCGTCCCGTCAGCCAGGAATTAAAAGGCTATATGACAGAACTGGAGAAATATACAGACAAACTGACCGTACAGGAATCGAATTCTGCTTCGGATTCTGCTGCCTTGCTGCCTTTTGTAGAAGTGCTGACTGCCTCTGGTGAAAAGACCGGATTAGCTTTCCACGGCGTGCCAGGGGGACATGAGTTCACCTCTTTTATCCTGGGATTATATAACGCCGCAGGCCCGGGACAGCCTCTTGATCCTACCATCAGAGAACGTATCCTTGCCATCGACCATAAGGTACAGATGCAGATCCTGGTATCCCTTTCCTGTACCATGTGCCCGGATCTGGTAGCGGCCGCCCAGAGGATTGCCTCCTTAAATCCCCTTGTAACAGCAGAAGTATACGACATCGCCCATTTCCCGGACTTAAAAGAAAAATACAACGTTATGAGCGTCCCCTGCCTGGTGATCAACCAGGATCAAGTGACATTCGGGAAAAAGAATATTCAGCAGCTGCTGGAATTGCTCTAAACAGGATGCCCGCCATCTGGACGCAGTTGTGTGGAATTTATTGTTGACAGCCCCGCAAAAGCATAGTAGAATATTCCTAGTATAATAGTAGGATAATAAAAACTGTAATGATAAACTCCTATGGTTTATTGTTACAGTTTTTTCTTTGGAGGAATTCACCAATGTCAAAAGCGGAATATCGTTACTACGAGCTTTCTCAGGAAATTCCATTGCTTGTGTTAACCGGAGGATCATCCAAGAAGAACAGCAGAAAAAGAGCAATTATAAATATGCGTTTTTATCCCTTGCCTTTAATTTTCTTTTGTTTTTTGACCGGCTGAACAAGGTAGAGCATGAGCCTGAACTTTCTCATTCTGATACCATGAATTATGTCCGGAAAATCGTAAACTATATGGAGCTTCATTACATGGAGGAGATTAAAGCCAGGGATTATGCCAGAAGCTGCGGATTAAGCGGAAACCCATATGCGAAGAATTTTTCCGAATATACCAACATGTCTCCATCGGAATACCTGAACGTTGTCCGGATCAACAAGGCGTGTGAGCTGCTGGCACATGGAAATGACTCCATAGAGGATATTTCCCGTGCAGCAGGCTATCCGGTCCTGTCAACCTTCCTGCGGAATTTCCGAAAAATAACCGGACTTTCCCCCAGCGCCTGGCGCAAACAAGGAATTTAAGAAAAATGGATACAGCAGCAGGCAGACAATAGAATTTTAATACATTATATTTTATGGAGGTATTGTATGAAAGCACATAAATATTGGTCTATCGGAGCACTTATTACCATGATCGGAACTTTTTATACCGGTTACAAAGGGTTAAAATCAAGCCACAAATATTTCGCATTAAGCTCTCTGCTTTGTATGATAATGTCTATCTATACAGGACATAAAATGATTTCTGGCAGTAAAAAAACAAGAAAGAAAGCGGAAGCTACAGAAACGGAGGATTAAAAAATGTTGGAAACAGGAACAAAAGCCCCTGATTTTGAGTTGCCGGATCAGAATGGAAACATGCATAAGTTAAGCGATTATGCCGGAAAGAAAGTGATTTTATATTTTTACCCGAAAGATAATACAGCTGGCTGTACGAAACAGGCATGTGGATTTTCAGAAAGGTATCCTTTGTTTACAGAAAAAGGAGCTGTTATCCTTGGTGTTAGTAAGGATTCTGTAGCTTCCCATAAGAGATTTGAAGAAAAATACGGACTGGCATTTACTTTATTGGCAGATCCGGAGCGTAAAGTGATTGAAGCATATGACGTCTGGAAAGAAAAGAAGAATTATGGAAAAGTTTCTATGGGAGTAGTCCGGACAACATATCTGATTGATGAGAATGAAATTATCATAAAGGCAAATGATAAAGTGAAAGCGGCAGATGATCCTGAAAATATGCTGAAGGAATTGACGTGATGAAGATTATATTATCACCAGCAAAAAAGATGGTTACAGATACGGACAGCATAGCACCAGTGGGAATGCCGAATTTTCTTGATAAGACAACTGAGATACTAAGTTGGATGAAGGGTCTGGAAAAAGATAAACTGAAGGCAATCTGGAAATGCAATGACAAGATTGCCAGGCAGAACTTTGAAAGATTAGAAAATATGGATCTTTATCACATGCTTACTCCTGCTATTTTGTCCTATGAGGGAATTGCATTCCAGTATATGGCACCAGCAGTGTTTGAATACGGACAATTTGAGTATATCCAAAAGCATCTTAGAATCTTATCCGCATTTTATGGAAGCCTAAAGCCACTGGACGGTGTGAAACCATATCGCCTGGAAATGCAGGCAAAGGTTACAATAGGAAATACCCGGAATTTGTATGACTATTGGGGAGACATGCTGTATAAGTCCATCATTGATGACAGCCAGATCATTATTAATCTGGCATCAAAGGAATATTCGAAATGCATAGAAAAATATCTGTCACCGAAAGATACGTATATAACGATTACATTTTGTGAATTATCCGGAGAAAAGCTGGTAACAAAAGGTACTTATGCAAAAATGGCCCGCGGCGAAATGGTCAGATTTATGGCAGAAAGAGGGATTGAAAATCCAGCTGATATACAAAAATTTAACAGACTGGGCTATAGGTTTAGAGAAGATTTGTCGTCAGAGAAGGAATATATTTTTGAACGGTTGTCTGCACTGTAGTGTGGTATTGCTAAATTGTAATTATTCTTGTTGAGAATGATATTCACTTACGTAAAATTCATTGACATCACCAGAAAGAAATGATATATTGCAGACAAGGTTAGTTTTGCCTAACTTGCATTAATCCCTGCATTCCAGGGAATGCTTATTACAAAAAAAGGAGGAATTTTAAAATGTCAATGATCAATAAAGAAGTAAGTGATTTTTCTGTTCAGGCTTATCAGAATGGGGAGTTTAAAACCGTGACCAAGGCCGATATTCTGGGAAAATGGAGCGTATTTTTCTTCTATCCGGCCGACTTTACCTTTGTATGCCCTACCGAGCTGGAGGATCTGCAGAATAAATATTCTGATTTCCAGGCTGCTGGCTGCGAAATCTACTCTGTTTCTACAGACTCCCATTTTGTCCACAAAGCATGGCATGATTCCTCTGAAAGAATCGGTAAGATCACTTATCCAATGCTGGCAGATCCTACCCACGCACTCTGCAAGGATTTTGAAGTGCTGATCGAATCTGACGGAATGGCAGAAAGAGGAAGCTTCATTGTAAACCCGGAAGGCAAGATCGTGGTTTATGAAGTAAATGCCGGCAATGTAGGACGCAATGCAGATGAACTTTTCCGCCGTCTCCAGGCAAGCCAGTTTGTAGCAGAACACGGAGACCAGGTGTGCCCGGCAAAATGGCAGCCAGGAGCCGAAACTCTGAAGCCAAGTCTTGATCTGGTAGGTATGCTTTAATGTCGAACGAAAATTTCTATGATGTAGTTGTGATCGGAGGAGGTCCTGCCGGTCTGACAGCTGCCTTATATCTGGCTCGCGCCTGCTACCGTGTTCTGGTAATTGAGAAGGAAAAATTCGGCGGCCAGATTACCATTACCGATGAAGTGGTAAACTATCCAGGCGTCATGAAAACCAGTGGGAAAGAACTGACCCAGGCCATGCAGAAACAGGCGGAACATTTCGGAGCAGAGTTTTTGCTTGGGGATGTTGTCAGCCTAAAAAAAGCAGAAGAAGCATCCGGCGCAGAAATCTGGGAAACAACCACCGATAAAGGTTCCTACAAAAGCTTTGGAATCCTGCTCGCAACAGGAGCCCATCCAAGAATGATCGGTTTTCCAGGTGAGGCCAAGTTTCGCGGTCACGGAGTAGCCTATTGTGCCACCTGTGACGGAGAATTTTTCCGTGGAAAAGAAATTTTCGTAGTTGGCGGCGGGTTTGCTGCAGCAGAAGAAAGCGTATTTTTGACAAAATATGCAAGCCATGTAACTATTTTAATCCGTGGAAATGATTTTTCCTGCGCAGAAGCGGTAGCGGAAGCCGCCAAAAATCACCCTAAGATCACAGTTTTAACCAATACAGAGGTTGTCTATGTGGAGGGTGACCACACGCTGCGAAAGATCTGCTACAAAAATAAAAACACTGGAGAAGAAACCATTTTCGATTCTGCAGATGACACCTTTGGCATATTTGTATTTGCAGGCTACGCGCCAAATACGGATCTGGTAAAAGACCTGATTGCTCTGGATTCCCATGGATATGTGGAAACGGACCGAACCCAGAAGACCAGCTGTCCGGGAATTTACGCAGCCGGAGATGTATGCCAGAAGAATCTCCGCCAGGTGGTAACTGCAGTGGGAGATGGTGCCACAGCTGCCACAGAGCTGGAAAAATATGCCGCAGCCATGCAGGGGAAAACCGGAATCCACCCGGAAAAGCCAATCAAAAAAGAGGCCGAAGTTCACAAGGAATCACCCGCAGGAAAAGAAACAGAAGGGAAATCCTCAGCCGGTATTTTTTCACAGGATATCATAAACCAGCTGAATGTTGTATTTTCCAGAATGGAGGGAAACCTGCAACTTGACCTGCATCTGGATTCCCGTCCCGTCAGCCAGGAATTAAAAGGCTATATGA
>OLNL01000112.1_pt1 | contig 88320 bp, 70 predicted proteins | sample 1672181 | NCBI WGS metagenome assembly OLNL01 (sample SAMEA3136656, study PRJEB25190) | human gut metagenome | biome: human gut; feature: human-associated habitat; material: faeces | place: Austria | collected 2013
GGTGCTGCGATGCAGCACCTCCGCTTTTTCTCTATAATAAATCGAACACCTTTATGATACCACACGCAGCCCGCCTGCCAAAGATTCTTTTTCCTTCAGATCCGGAAATCGCAATTCCGTCAAAATCCGTCACAATCAAGCAGCCACTTTGCGCATTTTGCGTGAAAATCGGATCCATTTTTCTGCAAAATCGTTTCATATGTCCCACTTCTTGTGCGAGATGCTCAAATTTTGCTGTTTATTTTTGTTGATTCTTTTTGGCATTTCGTGATTGATTTTGACGTATTTTTTGCTATAATAGGGGCAGAGAGACGCAGAAAGCTCCAAATAAAATCACAATCCACCAAAAGGAGGGAAGATTCCCATGTTGGCAGAAGAACGCTTCGCCCTCATCCTGGATCTGCTGGCCCGCCAGCGGACGGCCACGGTACAGGAGCTGTGCGAGGCCCTGAGCGCAAGCGAATCCACCATCCGGCGCGACCTGAACGAGCTGGACAAGATGGGCCGACTGAACAAGGTGCACGGCGGTGCCACCCTGCCGGACAGCCCTTTCCGCACAGACGAACCCACCATGGCCGCCAAAGAAGAGCTGGCTGTGGACCAGAAACACAGCATCGCGCGGGCCGCTGCGGCCCTGATCGAGCCGGAGGATTTCATCTTTCTGGACGCCGGTTCCACCACACTGGCGATGGCGCGGGCACTGACCGGCCCGGCCCTGCATGCCTGCTATGTGACCAACGGCGTGGCCCATGCCCGGCTGCTGGCCCAGAAGGGCTGCCGGGTGTTCCTGCCCGGCGGGATGCTGCGGCCCCAGACCGAAGCCATCATCGGGGCGGCGGCGCTCAGCGCCATCCAGCAGTACAACTTCACCAAAGCGTTCATGGGGGCCAACGGCGTGGCGCTGGAGGCCGGGTTCACCACCCCGGACCCGGAGGAAGCCGCTGTGAAGGCGGCTGCCATCCACCGGGCGCGGGAGGCCTGGTTCCTCGTGGATGACTCGAAGTTCGCCAAAGTCTACCCCGCCGTCATCACCGACCTGCGCAGCGGTGCCATCCTAACCAACCGCTGCCCCAACCCCAAATACCGGCAATTCACTTTGATAAAGGAGACGGAATCATGATCTATACCGTTACGTTCAATCCTGCCATCGACTACGTCGTCCGCCTGGACAAGGCTCTGGAAGTCGGCGAGGTGAACCGCGCCGCCGGGGAGGACTGTGTGCTGGGTGGCAAGGGCATCAATGTGTCCGGTGTGCTGCACGAACTGGGCTGCGAGAGCGTGGCTTTGGGCTTCGTGGCCGGTGAGACCGGTGCTTGGCTGGAACGCGGTCTGGCCGCGCAGGGCCTGCGCACCGACTTCATTCATCTGGACCACGGCATGACCCGCATCAACGTGAAGATCAAAGCCGGGGAAGAGACCGAGCTGAACGGCGCAGGCCCCGCCATCCCGGCTTCGGCCCTGCACGCGCTGGAAGAAAAGCTCGATGCGCTGACCGAAAGTGATGTGCTCATCCTCGCAGGCAGCATCCCGTCCAGTATGCCGCAGAACACCTACGAGCGGCTGCTGGCCCGGCTGGACGGCAAGGGTGTGCGCTGTGTCGTGGACGCCACCCGCACCCTGCTGGCAAACGTTCTGCCCTACCACCCCTTCCTCATCAAGCCGAACAACCACGAGCTGGGCGAGCTGGTGGGCAGAGTCCTGACCGGCGACGAGGAGATCACCGCCGCCGCCCGCGCCCTGCAAACGCAGGGTGCCCGGAACGTTCTGGTGAGCATGGCGGGCGATGGTGCTTTGCTGGTGGACGAGACCGGTGCCGTGCACCGCATCGGCTGCCCCAAGGGCAGGGTCGTCAACAGCGTGGGCGCAGGCGACAGCATGGTAGCCGGCTTCGTGGCCGGATATTTGCAGACTGGCCGCTATGACGACGCCCTCCGCCTGGGCACCGCCTGCGGCAGCGCCACGGCGTTCAGCCTGGGGCTTGCCAAAAAATCGGAGATCGACGCACTGCTCGCAGCGCTCTGAGCTGTGACGCTTTGAACGAAGGAAAGGAGAATCCCCTATGCGTATCACCTCGCTTTTCTCCCTGAATGCCATTGCGCTGGATGTTGCAGCATCCAATCAGGATGAGATCATCGACAAGGTCGTGGAGCTGCAGTCCACCCACAACAACATTCTGGACAAAGAGGCCTATAAAAAGGCGCTCTATGCCCGCGAAGAAGAAGGCTCCACCTACGTGGACAACGGCATCACGGTTCCCCATGCCAAGAGCGATGTCGTCACCCGGCCCAGTCTGGCCGCACTGCGGCTGAGCAGCCCGGTGCAGTACAACCCCGACGACGACGGCAAGACCGACCTGCTCTTCGCCATCGCGGCCCCGCAGAACGGCAGCCTGCATGTAGATATGCTGGCCCGGATGATGCAGATGCTGATGAACGAGGAGTTCGTGGAGCAGCTGCGCGCTGCCAAAACGCCGCAGGCATTTTTGGACGCCATCGACAAGCAGGAGGAAGCACAGTTCGGCAACGAGAGTTTCACCGACCAGTCCATCCCGCAGGACGGCTTCCGGGTGCTGGCTGTGACGGCCTGCCCCAACGGCATCGCCCACACCTACATGGCCGCCGAGGCACTGACCAAGGCGGGCACCAAACTGGAGCTGCCTGTGAAGGTCGAGACCAACGGTTCCGACGGTGCCAAGAACATCCTGACCCGCGAGGAGATCGCAGCCTGCGACGGCATCATCGTGGCGGCGGACAAGAACGTGGAGACTGCCCGCTTTGACGGCAAGCCTGTACTCTTCACCCGCGTGGACGACGGCATCCACAAGCCCGAAGAGCTGATCCTGAAGATCGTGCGGGGCGAGGTGCCCATCTACCACAGCAAGGACAAGGCTGCAGGCGATGCGCCCGGTGCCTCCGACAGCGCAGCCCACACCGTGTACAAGCACCTGATGAACGGTGTTTCCCACATGCTGCCCTTCGTCGTGGGCGGCGGCATCATGATCGCGCTGGCCTTCCTGCTGGACGATTACACCATCGACCCCTCCAACTTCGGCATGAACACCCCCATCGCAGCTTTCTTCAAGACGGTGGGCAGCGCCGCCTTCAGCTACATGCTCCCCATCCTGGCCGGTTTCATCGCCATGTCCATCGCAGACCGACCGGGTCTGGCCGTCGGCTTTGCAGGCGGCGTTCTGGCCATGAACGGCACCAACTTCGCAGGCCTTGCCTCCGGTGAGACCACCGGCATCTCCGGCGGCTTCCTGGCGGCTCTGCTGGCCGGTTTCGTGGCCGGTTATGTGGTCGAGTTCCTGAAGAAGGTCACCGAAAAGCTCCCCGCCAGCCTGAACGGCATCCGCCCCATGCTCATCTACCCGCTGGGCGGCATCCTCATCGTGGGTGCTGTGATGTGCGGCATCAACCCGGTGATGGGCATGATCAACACCGCCATGACCGACTGGCTCAACGCTCTGGGCGGCACTTCCAAGGTCCTGCTGGGTGCCATCGTGGCCGGTATGATGAGCGTGGACATGGGCGGCCCCTGCAACAAGGCAGCCTACGTCTTCGGCACGGCCGCGCTGGCCTCTGGCAACTATGAGGTCATGGCTGCTGTCATGGTGGGCGGCATGGTGCCTCCCCTCGCCATCGCCCTCTCCACCACCTTCTGCCCCAAAAAGTGGACCCCCGACGAGCGCCGCAACGGCATCGTGAACTACGTCATGGGCCTGTGCTTCGTCACCGAGGGTGCCATCCCCTACGCCGCCGCCGACCCGCTCCGCGTCCTGCCCAGCTGTGTCATCGGCGCAGCGCTGGCTGGTGCGCTCTCCATGACCTTCGGCTGTGCCCTGCGCGCACCCCATGGCGGCATCTTCGTCTTCCCCGTCGTGGACCACGCCCTGATGTATGTGGTGGCACTGGTCGCTGGCAGCATCGTGGGTGCCGTCATCCTGAGCCTGCTCAAGAAGACCCGCACCGAGTAACTCCCTTCCGGTTCCATTGAATCCATAAGCAAAACGGCTGGCCCTCCGTACTCCAGGAGGGCCAGCCGTTTTTGCGTTTTATTGCACTGCCTGCTTCAGGCGTTCGAGGTCTCCGGCATCCGGATGGGCCAATGCACGGTCAAAGTTTTCGATCAGCATGTCCAGATTGGAGGCCGGGTTCGGCTGCTGCTTCATGGCTTCATACCGCTGCCGCACCGACTGGGGCATCCGGCCCTGACACATATAGGTCCCCACAACGGTATTGCTGGGGTCCAGCTCCGCCTGCACGGCGCTCAGGATCTTTGCAAAATACTCCGCACTGCCGCCGAAGCCTGCGGTGCCGAACAGAAAGACCTTTTTGCCGCGCAGCGTTTTCAAGAAGGCGTTGCAGTCTGCATCTGCATGGCCCCGGTCGGTCCAGAAGCCCACATACAGGGTGTCGGCCTCCGCTGCGGCTTCTGCCGGTGTGCCGAAGTAGCGGCAGCCTTCCTGCGGCAGCGTTTCCCGAAGGGTCTCTGCCAGCTGCTTTGTGTTGCCGGTCTGGCTGCTGTAGACGATCGCGTAGCTCATACGATTCTCCTTTTTCATCGGTGTGTGTTTATTTTTCTTCCCGCCGTGCGTCGTAGATGCAGCGGGTGCCCTGGTGCGCCATCAGGCCGCCGAGGCACTTTTTGTTGCAGCGGACGCAGCGATGGATCGTTTTTGCCTGCCCCTTTTGCAGTTTGTTCACCCACTCCGGGTCGGCCAGAAGCTGGCGGCTCATGGCGGCGCACTGGATGCGCCCGGAGGCAAGCTGCTGCTCCACGAAATCGGGGTCGTTCAGGCCGCCCACGCCGCAGAGGGGCAGGCGGGTGTACTGCCGCACGGCATCGCAGAACTTGAGGAAGCAGCCCGGCTGGCCGAAGGCAGGGTGGCTGGCGGGCGGGATGGTGTTTTCCAGTGCCGAGTGGTTGGCCAGGGTGACATGGAAGCTGGTCACGCCCGCCTGTTCCAGCAGCGGCACAAAGACGGGCAGTTCTTCCACCAGAACGCCTGCGTTGCCGTAGTGGGGGTCTTCCTGCCGGACGGCCAGCTTGTAGTCAATGGGAAATTCCGGCACGGCGGCGTGGACGGCCTTGACCGCTTCCACGGCAAAGCGGGCGCGGTTCTCGGCGCTGCCGCCGTATTCATCGGTGCGGTGATTGAAGATCGACGAGCTGAAGCTGCCGCACATCCGGTCGCCGTGCACCTGCACCATGTCGAACCCGGCCTGTTTTGCCAGCACCGCCGCCTTGCCAAAGCCTGCAAGGATGGCCTCGATCTTCCGCTTCGGCATTTTGGTGATGTAAGGCTCCACTTCGGCGTTCAGCTTTTCGCGCAGCTGGTCCGGGGTGAGCTTTTTGGTCAGCACGGCGGGGATGTATTTGAGCATCGCCAGCATGTTGGAGTCGCTCTGGTGCAGCTGGGCGCAGACCTTGCAATCCGCCTTGTGGGCGATCTCCACGATCTTCTGATAAAACGCGAACCCCTTTGCATCGAAGAGGGATTTTTCGAACTTGCTCTTCCCCACCGGCACATCCCCGATGATGAGCATCGCGCAGCCGCCCTCGGCCAGCCGCCGGATCTCGGCAAGGTATTCTTCGTCCGGCAGGCCGAAGGTGGTGGGCGCAAAAATGATGCGGTTCTTCAGCTGCAGGCCCCCATAGTTCACAGGGCTCAGGATGGTCTCGTACATGATCACATGCTTCCTTTCTGTGCTGCTTTTTGCAGCAGATCCAGCAGCTGGCGCTGCTCGTCGGCGGTCAGGCCGGTCAGGTTCCGGGCGTCCCAGCCATAAAACACCCGGTGGCAGGCCGCAAAGGCCGTCCGGCCCTTTTCGGTCAGTTCCAGATGGTAGCTGCGGCCGCTCTTTTCTTTGGTGAGGAATCCATCCTCGGCCAGCTTGGTGAGGCTACGCTGGGAGTGGCCCCAGTCCAGATGCAGTCTCTGCGTCAGCTCCGAGGGGGTGCAGCCGGGGTGCTTGCCCACATAGATGATAAAGTACATCATCCCGAAGCTCAGGCCCAGCTCCTGCAGCCGCTGGGTGGTGTAGGCGGCAAATCTCCTGTGCAGTGTCAGAATGCAGGAGGATACCGTAGCCGGTTCCATATGATCCGCTCCTTTCGTTCTCAACGGCCTGAGTATAGCACGTTTACTTGACAAAGTCAAGTATTTTTGCAAAGAAAAAACTCCGCATCTGTACGCGAAGTTTTTTTCGGGCTGTTGTCAGGCTTTGCTGCAGCGCTCTTCTTCCAGCTCCCGCTTGAGGTCGTCTTTGATCTCGACAAAGCATTCCAGAAGCATGGGGTTGAACGCGCCGCACTCGCCGTTCAGGATCATCTCCACCGCCTGTTCGTGCGAGTAGGCTTTTTTGTAGCAGCGGTCACTGGTCAGGGCATCGTAGACGTCGGCCAGCGCCACCACCTGCGCCTCGATGGGGATCTCGTTTCCCTTCAGGCCGTCCGGGTAGCCGCGGCCGTCCCACCGCTCGTGGTGCCAGCGGGCGATGCTGTAGGCCGTCTGGAGCAGCGGCTCCACGCAGAAGTTGTCCAGCTTGCTCAGCATGTCCGCGCCGATGGTGGTATGGGTCTTGATGACCTCGAACTCCTCCGGGGTCAGCCGGCCGGGCTTGTTCAGGATCTTTTCGTCGATGGCGATCTTGCCGATGTCGTGCAGGGCCGAGGCCAGCGGGATGTTCTCCTGCATCTCGGAGGTGATGTGGTAGATGTTGGGGCGTTCGAGCAGTTTTGCGAGCACCCGCTCGGTGAGGCGGTGGATGTGCTGAACGTGCAGCCCGCTCTCGCCGTTGCGGAACTCCACCAGCTGGCTCAGCACCCCCACCAGCATGGAGGTGTTCCTCTCCCGCGCGCGGATCTGTTCGGACAGCAGGCTGACCAGCCGCCGCTGCTTGGCATAGAGCTTGATGGTGTTGAACACCCGGCGGTAGACGACGCGGGCGTCGAACGGGCGGGCCACGTAATCCGAAACCCCCATCTCATAGGCGCGGCGGACGGAGGCCTCGCTGTCCTCGCCGGAGATCATGATGACCGGCAGATCCTCGATGGCGTGGTTGCGGTTCATGAAGTCCAGCACCTCAAACCCATTCATCTTGGGCATCATAAGGTCCAGCAGCACCAGCGCGATATCGCCCATGTACTGCTGCATCTTTTTCAGGCACTCCTCGCCGTCCGCAGCTTCGAGGATGCGGTAATCCCCGCACAGGATCTCCGACAGGATGGCGCGGTTCATCTCGGAATCGTCCACGATGAGGATCTGCGGCTTTTCCTCCCGGCGGCCCGGCGCATCCTCCTGAAGCATCTCGCCGGAGACGACGACGCAGTTCTTCCGGACCTTGGCCTGATACATCAGCCGGTCGGCCTGCCGGACCACGGCATCCATGCTGTCGCTTGGCATCTGGATCAGCCCGCCGATGCTGGTCGAAAGCCGCATGTGGCTGTAGCCGGGCACGATGGCGTCATGGATCTTTTCGCAGATCCCCTCCAGTTTGATTTTGAAGTAATCCTCCGGGATGCCGGGCAGGATGAGCAGAAACTCGTCGCCGCCGAAGCGCACCAGCGCATCGGTCTGGCGGATGCAGCCGCGCACGATGGTGGCGGCGGTCTTCAGGGCCATATCGCCCGCGTGGTGGCCGTAGGTATCGTTGTAGACCTTGAAGTCGTCCAGGTCCATCAGCGCCACGCCGATGGGGCCTTTCATGCCGCGGACGATCTCCTCGTAATAGCGGCGGTTGTACATGTCGGTCAGAGGGTCGTGGTACAGCTTGGTGTTGTAGCCGGAGAGCGCGCTGAACAGTGCCTCGGTGTCATCGGGTTCGACGATGGTATCGCTTTGCATCCGCTGCAGCAGTTCCAGCACATAGGGGGCTCCGTCCACCTCCATATATTGGGCCGACACCTGCACGATGTCCGGCGAGAAATATTCCAGCTTGGTGCGCTGGTCATGGTTCTCGAACGCACTCTTCACCGCGCAGTGGTGGCAGCGGCGGCTCCTGTGGCGGCAGGCATAGCACAGGTCTTCCGCCTTGGGGTTTGAGCGCACGCCCTCTTCGATCCGCTCGATGGCGGCTGCATCCAGCAGACGCACATCCGTATAGAACTGCTGCAGATCGCTGATGAGCGTCTGCACTTCCTGCATTGTTTTCATCTTCGCCGTTTCCTACGCCTTTCTGCGCACCTCTCCGAATGTTGGAACAGAAAAGGCGCTTTTCTTTCCTATTATAGACGGTATTCAGCCCAAATGGAAGGGATTTTCCAAAACTTTTCTGCAAAACAGAATGCTGCCCCGCCGTTTTGCCAAAATCTGAACTTTTTCGGCATAAATGGTAGCCCTGTGAAACAAAAGGTGTTATAATAATTTTATCTATCACAAGCCATTTGACAGGAAGGGGTCCCCCACATGACGATCGAAGAATGCTACACGGCCATGGGCGCGAATTATCAGGACGTGCTCCGGCGCTTTTATAAACCCGATATGATCCGGCGCTTTGCCCGGATGTTTTTGCAGGACACCAGTTTTCAGTAGCTGACCGATGCCATGGCCCGGCAGGACGTCAAGGATGCGTTTCTTGCGGCGCACACCCTGAAAGGGGTCTGCCTCAACCTCGGCTTCAGCAACCTCATGCCCTCTGCAGTGGCCCTGACGGAGATCCTCCGCGCGGGGAGCTTTGACGGTGCCGCCGAGCAGTATGCCCTTGTAGAGAAGGAATATCACAAGACCATCGAGGCCCTCAACGCCCTCGATTGAGTTTCGGATGGAGCCGCGGGGAGCCGGGGCTCCATTTTTCAGACCGGCTCGTTTTGGGGAAGGAGACATCATGCGATCTCGTTTTCGTCCGCTCGTCAGTCTGGTGCTGAGCGCTGCGCTGCTGCTGGGCTGTGTGGGCTGCGGCGGCAGTGCCAAGGCACCCACCACCATCACGGTGTGGAACTATTACAGCGGCGACCTGCTGAGCAGCTTCAACGCTCTGGTGGACCAGTTCAACGCCACCGTCGGCAAAGAGAAGAACATCGTGGTCGAGAGCTTCAATCAGGGCAGCGTGACCGACCTGGAAGCGAACGTTCTGGCCGCTGCGCAGGGCAAGGTGGGCGCTGCGGCCCTGCCCAACCTCTACTCCGGCTATGCCGACATGGCCTATGACCTCGACCTGCTGGGCGAGGTCGTAGACCTGGCCCCCTATCTGACCGCAAAGGAGAAGGCCGCCTATATAGACGGTTTTCTGGCCGAGGGCGACCTGATGAACAACGGGGAACTGAAGGTGTTCCCGGTGGCAAAATCCACCGAGCTGCTCTACCTGAACGCCACCGACTGGGCTCCCTTTGCTGCGGCCACCGGTGTGACCTACGACGACCTGGCCACCATGGAAGGCGTCGTGGAGGTGGCCCGCCAATACTACGACTGGACGGATGCCATGACCAGCACCCCCAACGACGGCAAGGCCTTCTTCGGCCGCGATGCGCTGGCCAACTACCTGCTGTGCGGTGCTCAGGAGATGGGCCTGACCATCTTTGATGCCGAGAACGGCGTCATGACCCTGCATTTTGACAAAGACGTCATCCGCAAACTGTGGGATAACTTCTATGTGCCCTACATCAAGGGCTGGTTCGGTGCCAGCGGCAAGTTCCGCAGCGACGACGTGAAGACCGGCAATCTGCTGGCCTACGTCGGCTCGTCGGCCAGCAGCCCCTTCTTCCCCGCCCAGGTGATGACCAACGACACCGAGAGCCACGCCATCGAACCGGCCATCCTGCCCTGCCCATCCTTTGCGGGCTGCAGCCCGGTCGCCGCCCAGCAGGGTGCCGGCATGATCGTGACCAAAGGCACCGACGCCCAGATCCGGGCCTGCGTTGAATTTCTGAAGTGGTTCACCCAGCCGGAAAACAACATCGCGTTCTCCGTGAACTCCGGCTATCTGCCCGTGACTCACGCCGCCGCAAGCCCGGACGCCATTCAGGCCAGCGGACTGGAGCTGACCGACCTCATCACCCAGGTGCTGGACCTCTCGCTGGATGCCGTAGAGCATGACGCCCTGTACACGACCCACGCCTTCCCGGAGGGTTCCACGGCCCGCTTCACCCTGCAAAATGCCATGACCGATGCGGCGGAGGCCGACCGGGCCATCGTGAAAGAGCGGCTCGCCGCCGGGCAGACGCCCGAAGAAGCCGAAGCCGAATTTTTGACCGACGAATACTTTGATCAGTGGTACGAATCCACGAAGGCCGCGCTGGAAGCCTACGCCGGCTGACCATCTGCCGCCCCCAACCCTTTTTGAAAGGAGCACCGGCCCATGAAATACTTCACCCGGCACAAACCGTCCGGGGCCCGCGCAGAGCGCTCCATTTTCGGCACCATCTTCAAGGCGATGGTCAGTGTGCTGCTGGTGGAGGTCGCACTGCTCGTCGCGTCCATCTATGTGATGCGGGTCGGCCCCCAGCTGGACCAGAACGCAGAGGACATCCTCGCCATGCAGGTGGAGAACCGCAGCCGATACATCCAGACCATCCTGAACGATGCGCAGGAGCTTTCCACTCTGGAAAGTGAGATCAACGCCCTGACGCAGGAGCTGCTGGACAGCGGCAGGATCGACCTTGCCACGCTGGACAGCAGCAGCATCACCGCCTACCCCCTGCTGGAAGCGGCCACTCCCAAGCTCATCGCCGCTCTGCGCAGCAGGCCGGTGACCGGCATCTTTCTGGTGCTGAACACCCACGACCTGAACGAGCGTTCAGCTGGCAAGCGCCTGCCCTCCATCTATCTACGGGATCTGGACCCCGACGCCTCGCCCTCCGAAAACAATTCCGACCTGCTGTTCGAGCGGGCACCGGCCCAGCTGGTGCAGGAGCAGAGCATCGCCACCGACAAGAGCTGGTCCCCCGCCCTCACCTATCAGGCAAAAGCCAGAGGCTATCTCTATGCGCCGTTCCAGGCGGCCTATGACGATGGTGCCCAGCTGAGCCCGGCTGATTACGGCCACTGGACCATCACCCCCTATGCTCTGAAAGGTGACGACCGGCAGGCCATTTATTACAGCCAGCCCCTCATCCTGCCGGACGGCACCGTCTACGGCGTCATCGGCGTGGAGCTTCTGACCAGCTACCTCGCCGAGAATCTGCCCTGCGCCGAACTGCAGGGCGACGGCTCCGGCCTCTATCTGCTGGCCTGCTCCAATGCGCCTTTGAACCTGGACACCCTCTCGCTGGATCTTGCACCGGTCCTGTGCAGCGGCAGTTCGGCGTTTGCCAGCGGCACCACCGTTGCGGCATCCCGGCGCGGCATCGGCTGCTTCCGTCTGGTGCAGGACCATGTCACCTACACAGCCTCCGTGATGCCGCTGAATCTCTACAACCGGAACGCCCCCTTCTCCGGGGATCACTGGTATCTGGTGGGCATGGTGCCCACGGCCAACCTCTCGGCCTTCTCCGACCGGGTGCAGCAGCTGCTCTTCCTCACCGTGCTGCTCACCCTCATCGCAGGCTTTCTGGCGAGCTTTCTGGTCAGTGAACGGATGTCCAAGCCCGTCCATCAGCTCTCCGCTGCCGTGGCCAAAGCGCAGGAAAACGCCGTAGCCATGCCGCAGCTGCCCACTACCGGCATCATGGAAGTAGACCAGTTTGCCTCGGCCATCACCCACCTTTCGGAGGATGTGCTGGCCTCCTCCACCCGCTTTCTGCGGATCATGGAGATGGCCACGGTGGAGCTGGGCGGCTACGAGCTGCGCAGCGACAGTGTCTTTGCCACCGACAACTTCTTCCAGATGCTGGGGCTGGCCACCCCGGAGCCGCTCACGCCCCGCAGCTTCCGCAACGCCCTCTCCCGGATCGCCCATTCCAGCCTCTACCGCACCACGGATGCAGGCAACTCCGTCTTCCTCGTCCAGAAAGAGGACGGGGTGCGGTATGTGATCCTCCGTGTGACCCGCATCTGCGGCGAGACCGCCTCGGAGGTGGGCCTGCTCGAAGACGTGACCATCCCCACGCTGGAGCAGCAGCGCATCGAGCGGGAGCGCGACTACGATATCCTCACCGGGTTGTACAACCGTCAGGCGTTCAACCGGGTCTGCGCCGACCTCTTTGCCCACCCGGCCCAGCTGCACTGTTCGGCTCTGCTGATGATGGATCTGGACAACCTCAAGCAGATCAACGACACCTACGGCCACGACTGGGGCGACCAGTACATCCACCAGACCGGCCAGTGCTTCGCCGCCAACACCCCAAAGAATGCCGTCTGCTCCCGCCTGTCCGGCGACGAGTTTCTGCTGCTGTTCTACGGATACGACACGCAGGACGCCATCCGCGCCGAGCTGGACAAGCTGAGCGCCGCCCTGCGGGCCAGCTGCTCCACCCTGCCCAACGGCAAAACACTGAACATCAGCATCTCCGGCGGCGTGGCCTGGTACCCGGAGGACGGCAAAGACCTGAAGACCCTGAAAAAATACGCCGACTTCGCCATGTATCAGGTCAAGCAGTCCCGCAAGGGGCAGGTGGGCGATTTTGACATCGGCGTCTACCACCGCGAGGAGTATGCCGCCCAAACCCAGCGCGAGTTCCTGCAATTGCTGCGGGAAGAGCAGGTGTACTACTACTTCCAGCCCATCTTCAGCGCACAGACCGGACGGGTGGTGGCCTACGAGGCGCTGATGCGAGTAAACACGCCCACCCTCACCTCGCCTTCGCAGGTGATGGCGCTGGCCCACGAGCTGGACCGCCTGTACGACATCGAGCGGATCACCATGTTCCATTCCAGCGAGGCATTCGAGAAGCTGCAGAGCCGGGGCCTCATCCGGAAGGACGCCCTGCTCTTCGTCAACTCCATCGCCAATGTGGACCTGAACGATGAAGACATCCAGGAATATCACCGCCGCTACCCCGACCTGCTCAAACAGCTCGTCGTGGAGATCACCGAACAGGAAGACCTGGACCTCGCATGTCTGGAGCGGAAGCGGAACATTCCGGGCTTCTCCGGTGCCTTCGCGCTGGATGACTACGGCACCGGCTACAGCAACGAGCTCAATCTGCTGGAACTGTCGCCCCAGTACATCAAGATTGACATCTCCATCATCCGCGGCATCGAGAAGGATCCCGACAAGCAGCAGATCGTCTCGAACATCGTGGCCTACGCCCACGCCCGCAGTATGCAGATCCTCGCTGAGGGCATCGAGGAAGAGATCCAGCTGCGCAAGGTCATCGACCTGGGCGTGGACCTGCTGCAGGGCTACTATCTCAGTCGCCCGGCAGCCGTGCCCTCCCCCATCGCATCCGAAGCGCTGGATGTCATCCGCGCCGCCAGCGCCGCGCATTCAGATGCCGGCTAAGTGCAAAAAAGAAACGGCCTTCCGGCCGTTTCTTTTTTTTGTTATCGACCCAGCTGCCAGAATGCGACGGCGCTGGCGGCGGCGACATTGAGCGAATCGACACCGTGGGACATGGGGATCTTGACCGTGTAATCGCAGGCGGCGATGGTGGCATGGGCCAGACCATCGCCCTCGGTGCCCAGCACGATGGCAAGTTTCGGCTCTGCGGCCAGCGCTTCGTCGTCGATGGGGACCGAGCGGTCGCTCAGAGCCATGGCTGCCGTTTTGAAGCCCATGGCGCGGAGGCGGGCCAGCCCCTGTCCGGGCCAGTCGGCGGGCGTCTCGCCCAGCTGGGCCCAGGGCACCTGAAACACCGTGCCCATGCTCACCCGCACCGCGCGGCGGCACAGCGGGTCGCAGCAGGAAGGGTTGATGAGGACGGCGTCCATGTTCAGCGCTGCCGCACTGCGGAAGATGGCACCCACGTTGGTGGAGTCCACGATGCCTTCCAGCACCGCGACGCGGCGGGCCTCTTTGCACAGCTCCTCGGCGCTGCGGGGGGCCGGGCGGCGGAAGGCGCAGAGCACGCCCCGCGTCAGCTCAAACCCGGTGAGCCCGGCCAGCAGCTCCCGGTCCGCCGTGTAGACCGGGGCATCGCCGCAGCGGGTCAGGATCTCCGCCGCCGGGCCGGTGATCTGCCTGCGCTCCATCAGCAGCGAGACCGGCTCATACCCGGCGTCCAGCGCACGGGAGATCACCTTGGGGCTCTCGGCGATGAAGATGCCTTTTTCGGGTTCCAGCCGGCAGCGCAGCTGGTTCTGCGTCAGGCGGGCGTAGGGGTCCAGCTCCGGCGCATGGAAATCGGTGATCTCGACGATGTTCGGCATGAGAATTTCTCCTTTTGGTTCCAGAATCAGTCTTATTGTAGCACAATCGGCGTTCCTTTGCAAAACATGGTGGCCATGTTCGTTTTACATGGTCGAATCCGCCAAAAATGCCGCCAGAATTTTGACAAATCCTCCAAAATGCGCTATCATAGATGGGAACTTGTGAAGAGGGGGAACCATTCCGTGTCCATCAGTCGAAAACTGTCCCACAATGGGCAGATGTCCGAAGCGTTCTGCACCGCCATGTTCCTGTCGGTCTCCGGCGGCCTGCAGGACGTTTATACCTATTTATATCGCGGCAAGGTGTTTGCCAATGCGCAGACCGGCAACATCGTGCTGTGCAGCGTAAAGCTGGTCGAGGGCGACTGGAGTGCGGTGCTGCACTATCTGGTGCCGCTGTGCTTCTTTGCGCTGGGCGTGTTCACGGCGGAACTGCTGCGCCAGAAATTCCAGCAGATGCAGCGGCTCCACTGGCGGCAGCTGGTGGTGCTGTGTGAGATCGTGATGCTGTTCGTGGTCGGCTTCTTCCCGCAGGAGTGGAATCTGGTGGCCAACGCGCTGGTCTCGTTTGCCTGCGCGATGCAGGTGCAGGCCTTCCGCAAGGTGAACGGCTACGCCTTTGCCAGCACCATGTGCATCGGCAACCTGCGCAGCGGCATGGATTCGCTGTGCAGCTGGCTCGTGGCGGGCAACCGCGCCGCCCGGAGCAAAGCCTTCCACTATTTCGCCATCATCCTCCTGTTCGCGCTGGGCGCAGGCCTGGGCAGCGTGGCGCTGGGGTTCTGCGGCGCAAAGGCGATCTGGTTCTCCTGCCTGCTGCTGGCCGTGAGCTTCTGCCTGATGTTCCTCAAGGAAGACATCGAGGAGCTGGAAGAGGACATCGAAAAATTGGAAGCCAAGCATTGAAATTAAATCATCGAGAGATTGCTGAACTCCTTCCGTCATCGCTTGCGCGATGCCACCTCCCTCAATGAGGGAGGCTTTAGGCCCCCTCTCCGAGGGGGCTGTCACCGTCAGGTGACTGGGGGAGTTCCGCAATCTCTTTTTCTTTTTTCCGAACACTTCGCCCCTGCCGTTCGTCTAACAGGCAGAACGATGCAAGAAAGGAGGAAACCCCATGTGGGAGCTGCTGTACGAGACCTTCTGGGACCGACTGGAGCATTTCTGCTACAAGCTCTGCCGGGACGAAGCCCGCGCCGAGGACCTGACCCAGGAAGTCTTTCTGCGGGCGCTGCAGAACCGCACCTTAATCGATGCGTTCACCGAGCGCCAGTGCAAGGCCTGGCTGTTTGCCGCAGCACGGAACCTCTACTGCGACCAGGTCCGCCGGGCGGCCAAGGAAGAAGCCCTGCTCACCTCCCTGCTGCCGCCGGACGGTGACGACTCCGCCGATGAGACGGCCGCGTCTGCTCTCGGCTCGGTGGAACTGGGCACCGTGCTGGATCAACTCTCCGAACTGGACCGCCTGCTCTTCACCCTGCGCTACGACGAGGGCTATACGTCCGCCGAGCTGAGCCGCTTGTTCGAGCTGCCGCCCGGAACCGTCCGCCGCCGCCTTTCCCAGACACGCCATCTGCTGAAAACGAATCTTACGGAGGATTGAACCATGAAAAAGAAACTGAATGCCAACGCCATCGTGCTCGACCTGCGCCGCCTGACCGAAGAGACGCTTTCTGCCTACGAGGACATTTCGCTGAACGCGGTCATTACCCTGACCAACCCCCGCGCCCAGGCCCTGCTGAGCCAGTATAACGTCAAGCTGAACACCGTGCTGTGCAAAAATCTGCCGGACGACGCGGACATCCGCGCCAGCGTGACCAACGGCAAGACCACCCTGAGCGCCGCCTCCAAGCCGGAGGCAAAGCAGGTGCTCGTCATCAACGGCAAAGTCACCGTCCTGCCCGACGCCGCCGAGACCCTGCGCCAGTACGAAGCGCTGGTCGTGAACGGAAAAGCGACCTGCCCGGCCTCGCTCGCGGCGCTGTTCACCGAGGCGGCCACCGTCAACGGCAAACTGGTGATCTACCCGGACGAGGCCGTGGTGCTGAGCGGCCGTTCCGTCAAGCTGGACCGTGCCTTCCTGCTGCGGGCACAGGAGCGGCTGTACTGGAACGAGCGGCTCTTCGTCGCCGTGGACCCGAAGCTGGATGCCGCCGCGCTGGCTGCAAAGGGCTGCCGCTTCGCCGCTCCCAAGGCGGTGTTGGCCGAATCGCTGGCCGAGACGCTGGCCCCGCTCTTCACCGAGGATACCGAGCTGGTCATCCTGCCCGACGGCACCGCCGTGGTGGATGACGACCTCGACCTGACCGCTGCGGCCCTGCGCCGGTATGGTACTAAGCTCTACGTGCTGGGCGACGCGACCGTCTCCGCCGACTGCATCGCGGCTTTGGGCAAGCTGGAATTCTTCCACGCCAGCGGCACCGTGACCCTGCCGCAGGAAGCCGAAGAGACGTTCTGTGCCATCGCCGACCTCGCATACGACGAGCTGCGGGTCCTGTCCGGCCACCTGTTCAGCGGCCTGCCCAAGCTGACCCTGACTCCCGATCTGCTGGCACAGTACCCGGAGGGCATCGCCTGTGTGGACTGCGCCATGGTCCGGCTCGACCCGGCCCTTCTGCCGGATGAGATCGCGAAGCACTGCCAGTTCGACGGCTGCGCGCTGGTCCAGTGCACCGAAGTCCAGCAGAACGCCGTGGCCGCCGTTTCCCGCAATGTGTCGCAGATTCACGCCAGCCAGAAGGACGGCCCGCTGAGCGGCCTGTTCGACCCCGATACCGCCTCCATGCAGGCCCTTCAGTTGACGCTGTAAGCACCCTTCCTCCCTGAAATGATGCACCTCCCGCACCGCTGCCCTTCCCTCCGGGCAGGCGGTGCGGGAATTTTTGCAGCGAAACGCGGTTGGGCAGGGATTTTTTCATTGCGCTGCCGGGCTTGATATGGTATACTGATTCCATGTGTTAAAAACGCCCCGGCGGCCGGAACGGTGTTGGCTGCCGCTGCGGGTTTTCTTTGAGGAATAGGAGCAACGAATGAAAAAAGGATTTGACAACGACAAATACCTGCAGATGCAGTCCGAGCACATCCGCGAGCGGATCGCACAGTTCGACAACAAGCTGTATCTGGAATTCGGCGGCAAGCTGTTCGATGACTACCACGCCTCCCGCGTGCTGCCCGGTTTCCAGCCAGACTCCAAACTGCAGATGCTGCTGCAGCTGAAGGACCAGGCCGAGATCGTCATCGTCATCAGCGCCGAAGATATCGTGAGCAGCAAGGTGCGCGGCGACTACGGCATCACCTACGACCTGGACGTGCTGCGCCTCATCGACGCCTTCCAGGAGCGGGGGCTGTTCGTGGGCAGCGTCTGCGTGACCATGTACACGGCCGCACCCGAAGTGGAAGCCTTTGAAAAGCGGCTGAACGGTCTGGGCATCCGGACCTTCCGTCATTATAAGATCCCCGGCTACCCCAACGACGTGGCCCGCATCGTGAGCGACGAGGGCTATGGCCGCAACGAGTACATCGAGACCGAGCGCCCGCTGGTGGTCATCACGGCCCCCGGCCCCGGCAGCGGCAAGATGGCCACCTGCCTGTCCCAGCTGTACCACGAGTACAAGCGGGGCGTCAAGGCCGGTTATGCCAAGTTCGAGACCTTCCCCATCTGGAACATCCCGCTCAAGCACCCGGTGAACCTGGCCTACGAGGCCGCCACCGCCGACCTGAACGATGTGAACATGATCGACCCGTTCCATCTGGAAGCCTACGGCAAGACCGCCGTCAACTACAACCGCGACATTGAGATCTTCCCGGTGGTCAACGCGATGTTCGAGCTGATCGCAGGCCAGAGCCCCTACCACTCCCCCACCGACATGGGCGTGAACATGGCAGGCAACTGCATCGTGGACGATGCCGCCTGCTGCGAGGCCTCCTGCAACGAGATCGTCCGCCGGTACTTCAAGTCTCTGTGTGCGCTCAAGAACGGCGCACAGGTCCAGAGCGAGGTCTACAAGCTGGAACTTCTGATGAACCAGGCAGGCCTTACGCTGGGCAGCCGCCCCGTGGAGCAGGCCGCTCACGCCGTCTCGGAGAAGACCGGCGGGGCACCGGCCGCCGCCATCGAGCTGTCGGACGGCACCGTCATCACCGGCAAGACCGGCCCGCTGCTGGGTGCAGCCGCCTCGGCGCTGCTCAATGCGCTGAAGAAGCTGGCCGGCATCGACCAGGAAATGGACCTTGTCTCTGCGGCCGCCATCGAGCCGATCCAGACCCTCAAGACCAATTATCTGGGCAGCAAGAACCCCCGCCTGCACACCGATGAGATCCTCATCGCGCTGTCAAGCTCCGCTGCCACCAACCCCACCGCTGCGATGGCCCTGCACCAGCTCTCCAAGCTGAAGGGCTGCGACATGCACTCCACGGTCATCCTGTCCAGCGTGGACGACGACACCGTGAAGAAGCTGGGCATCTACCTGACCTGTGACCCCGCCTACGAGGAAGAGAACCGCAAGTACCACAAGAAATAAGCGCAACAAAAAAGAGAACCGCCGCGGCGGTTCTCTTTTTGCATTCACAGGCGGGTCTGCACCCAGTATTCGCCCATGCTCTGGCCGGGCTGGTCGGTGACATCATCGTTCAGGTAGTCCGCCAGACCGCAGGACGCCGGGTCCCACCCGCGCGCCTGTTCGACCGAATCGTACTCCACCTCGGCGTACCAGAACTCGGCGGGCTGGCCTTCGTCCACATGGTTCACTTCCAGCACCAGCCCGTCCGGCAGCAGGTAACTGCGGCGGATCTTCGGGATGAGCGGCCTGCCGATGATCTTCGTCTCTAAATCGTCAAACAACGCTTTGTCGATGGGGCGTTCGATCTCCTCCCGCGCCAGCCCGCCGCCGGATTTGAAGCAGAGGATATAGTCGGTGCTGCCGCCCGTCCGGGCCTCCTCCCGGATGCGGACCGTGGGGCGGACGCTGATATACCCCTGCCGCATCGCAAATTCCTCCTTCAGCGGCATCTCCGGGAAACCCGCTCCCTCCGGCCAGCCGTTCACCATCCATTTGCGTTCGATCTCCATTGCTTTGCCCTCATTTCTGTTGGATTTTGTATTTATTCTAACACGGTTTTATGATATTATAAAGAGGATCTGAATCAAAAAATACAGCGCTGAAAGCGGGCCGCATCGCCGGGAGCATTTTCCTCGTGCGGCGGAGAGCGCACCTCTGCAATACAGCCGCCCCGCTCAGCCTGTCGTATCTCAAACACAAGGAGTTTCTATGAAATCGACCCGCAACTATCCCATCTACAAAGTCAACAAACACGCTGAGGGGCTGCTGGTGGGCGGCCACCCGTGGGTATACGAGAACGACATCCTCGAAGCACCGGAGACCACGCCGGAGAACGGTACGCTGGCCGATGTGGTAAGCCCCAAGGGGGCCTACCTCGGCACCGGCTTTCTCTCGCTCCAGAGCAAGATCCGGGTGCGGCTCATCTCCCGCAACGCCAACGATACCTTCGATGCTGACTTCTGGCGCCGCCGGGTGGAGTATGCCTGGAACTACCGCAAGACCGTTCTGGAACCGGACGACCTCTCGGCCTGCCGGGTCATCTTCGGCGAGGCCGACCAGTTCCCCGGCCTGACGGTGGACCGGTTCCAGAATATCCTCGTCACCCAGACCCTCAGCGTCGGCATGGAAAAACTCAAGCCCCTCCTCTTCCCCCTTCTGGCAGAAGTGCTGCGGGCCGACGGCCAGACCATCGACGGCATCTACGAGCGGAACGATGAGGCACTGCGCGCCAAGGAAGGGCTGGCGCAGAACAAGGGCTGGTTCGAGCTGCCCGGCGAGACCCACCCCGCTTCCACCCAGACCGAGATCTGCGAAAACGGCGTTTTTTACCACGTTGATTTCGAGAACGGCCAGAAGACCGGCTTCTTCCTCGACCAGAAATACAACCGCCGCGCCGTGGCCCGCATCGCCGCCGGGCACACGGTGCTGGACTGCTTCACCCACACCGGCAGCTTTGCACTGAACGCGGCCAGGGGCGGGGCCGCCCGCGTCACCGCTGCCGACATCAGCGCCGATGCCATCGCCATGGCCCAGCGGAACGCCGAACGCAACGGCCTCGACAACATGGACTTCCTCTGCGAGGACACCTTCGCGCTGCTGCCCCGGCTGGAAAAGGAGGGCCACCCCTACGACTTCATCATTCTCGACCCGCCCGCCTTCACCAAGGCGCGCCGCACCGTCGAGAACGCCATGCGCGGCTACAAGGAGATCAACTACCGCGCCATGAAGCTGCTGCCCCGCGGCGGCTATCTGGCCACGGCCAGCTGCTCGCACTTTGCCACCGAGGAGCTGTTCATCAAGATGCTCAAGGCGGCGGCAAAAGACGCCCACCGTCAGCTGCGGCAGATCGAAGTCCGCCAGCAGGCCCCCGACCACCCCATCCTCTGGGGCGTCTCGGAAACGAACTACCTGAAGTTTTTCCTGTTCCAGGTCATCTAAAAGTCATACCAAGCGCGCAAATCTCCAAAAAAACGAGAGCGTGTTTGTGCAGAATCGTCAGTTTTGTCTATTGCCTTTTTTTGCCCTGTAAGCTATAATCATGCCATAGACAGCAACGGCGCTGTGGGTCACCTCCTGACTCGCAGCGTCGTTTTGTTTAAGCAAGCTTTCGCGTGAAAACGCATCGGCGTGGATGGGTTTTTGCGATGTGTGGAAAGAAACAAGATCAAGTAAGGAGTAGGATTTATGGCAGCAAATGTTATGGAAATCTACGGCAGCAAGGTCTTCAACGAACATGTGATGAAGGAGCGCCTGCCGAGCGCGACTTACAAGAGCCTGGAACGTACCCTGCACAAGGGTGCTCCGCTGGACATCGAGGTGGCCAACGTTGTGGCCAGCGTGATGAAGCGCTGGGCCATGGAGCTGGGCGCTACCCACTACACCCACTGGTTCCAGCCGCTGACCGGCATCACCAGCGAGAAGCACGATGGCTTCGTCTCCCCCGTGGGCGACGGCACCGCCATCATGGAGTTCTCCGGCAAGGAGCTGGTGCGCGGTGAACCCGATGCTTCCTCCTTCCCCTCCGGCGGCCTGCGCGCTACCTGCGAGGCCCGCGGCTACACCGCATGGGACCCCACCAGCTACGCCTTCGTCAAGGATGATGTGCTCTGCATCCCCACCGCCTTCGTCAGCTACACCGGCGAGGCGCTGGATAAAAAGACTCCTCTGCTGCGTTCCATGAACGCGCTGTCCAACCAGGCCATCCGTATCCTGAAGCTGTTCGGCAAGGATGTGGACTATGTGTCCACTACGGTCGGCCCGGAGCAGGAGTACTTCCTCGTCAAGAAGGAAGACTACGAGGCACGTCAGGACCTGATTCTGACCGGCCGCACCCTGTTCGGTGCTCCCTCTGCCAAAGGTCAGGAGCTCGAAGAGCATTACTTCGGCGTCATCCGCCCCGAAGTCTCCGCCTTCATGAAGGAACTGGACGAGGAGCTGTGGAAGCTGGGCGTCCCCGCCAAGACCAAGCACAACGAAGTGGCTCCCTGCCAGCATGAGCTGGCCCCCATCTTCGACACCACCAATGTTGCCATCGACCACAACCTGCTGACCATGGAGCTGATGAAGAAGATCGCACCCAAGTACGGTCTGGTCTGCCTGCAGCACGAGAAGCCTTTTGAGGGCGTGAACGGCAGCGGCAAGCACAACAACTGGTCTATGAGCACCACCCACGAGAACCTGCTGGACCCCGGCGACACCCCCATGGAGAACCTGCAGTTCCTGGTCTTCTTGGCCGCTGTCATCAAGGCAGTCGATGAGTATGCAGACCTGCTGCGCACCTCCGTCGCCACCCCCGGCAACGATCACCGTCTGGGTGCCAACGAGGCACCTCCGGCCATCATCTCCATCTTCGTGGGCGAGGAGCTGGAAGCCGTCATCGACGCCATCGCATCCGATTCTCCCTACGCCGGCCCCACCAAGATGAAGATGGATCTGGGTGTGGATGTTCTGCCCAAGTTCAGCAAGGATACCACCGACCGCAACCGCACTTCTCCCTTCGCCTTCACCGGCAACAAGTTCGAGTTCCGTATGCCCGGTTCTGCCGAGAACCTGAGCGACTGCAACACCATCCTGAACACCGCCGTCGCCAAGGAGCTGAAGGGCTACGCCGACGAACTGGAGGGTGCTGAGGACTTCACCTCCGCCGCCATCGCTCTGGTCAAGCGGACCATCCGCGACCACCGCCGCGTCATCTTCAACGGCAACGGCTACACCGCCGAGTGGGAAGAAGAAGCTGCCCGCCGCGGCCTGCCCAACAAGAAGAACACCCCGGCTGCTCTGCCCGCCCTCGTTGACCCGAAGAACATCCAGCTGATGGAGGACTTCGGCGTCCTGACCAAGGTCGAGATGGAGAGCCGTTACGAAGTCGAGATGGAGCACTACGCCAAGATCATCAACATCGAGGCGCTGACCATGCTCGAAATGGCCCGCAAGCAGCTGCTGCCGGCCGTCAACTCCTACATGAGCGAGGTCGCCAACACCGCCGCCACCAAGCTGGCCGTCAGCGAGGCGCTCAGCGTCCGCAGCGAGACCAAGACCCTGACCAAGCTGAGCGCCGATGCCGACGCCATGAGCGACGCCATCGACGTGCTGCAGGATGTGGTGGACGCTGCCGAGGCTCTGACCAGCGAGAGCGAGAAGGCTGTGGCCTTCCACGACAACGTGATCCCGGCAATGGACGCTCTGCGTGCCGCAGCTGACGATGCCGAGACCATCTGCGGCGAGGACTACTGGCCTCTGCCCAGCTACAGCAAGATGCTCTACTACGTCTGATCTACCAGCGCATTTCATAAAGCATCTTAGGCTGTCGAACTTCATTCGCCATTCTCCTTTTCCTATTTCTTACACCAGCCTAAAGACCTGCTCTTTTGCGAGGGCAGGCCTTTAGGCGTTTTTCTTGAGAGGAGATCATCCTTATGAGCTATACGACCCAACAGGATATCCTGGATTTTGTGGAGGACAACAACGTCAAATTCGTGCGGTTCGCCTTCTGCGACATCTTCGGCACACAGAAGAACATCGCCGTGCTGGCCGGGGACCTGCCCAAGGCGCTGGAGGACGGCGTCTGCTTCGACGGCAGCTCCATTGCCGGGTTCATGAAGGTGGAAGAGAGCGACCTGGTGCTCCGGCCCGACCTCTCCACCGTGACCATCCTGCCCTGGCGCCCCACCGAGGGCCGGGTGATGCAGTTCTTCTGCGACGTGGAACGGCCGGACGGCGACCCCTTTGGCGGCAACTGCCGGGGGTTCCTGCGCCAGATGAGCCGCCGCTTCCGCAAGCTGGGGCTGACCTGCAACGTAGGGGCCGAGTGCGAGTTCTATCTGTTTGAGAACGATGACCATGGCCGCCCCACCCGCGTCCCCATCGACTTCGGCGGTTACTTCGACGTGGCCCCGCTGGACGCAGGCGAGAACCTGCGCCGCGACATCTGCCTGACCATGGAGCAGATGGGCATGAGCCCCCAGCACAGCCACCACGAGAGCGGCAACGGCCAGAACGAGATCGACTGCCACTATGCAGGCCCGCTCAAGACCGCCGACAACGTGATGATGTTCAAGCAGATCGTGCGGGCCGTGGCCATGCGCAGCGGCATCCATGCCAGCTTCCTTCCCAAACCTCTGGCCGACCAGGCCGGCAGCGGGCTGCATATCAACCTTTCGCTCTACATGGACGGACGGAACCTGTTTGAGGGCGACATCGCGCCCGACAGCATCGCGGGCAGCTTTATGGCGGGTGTGCTGGCACACAGCCGCGCGCTGACCGTCTTCACCAATCCCCTGCCCAACAGCTACCTCCGCTTTGGCAGCGACGAAGCCCCCAAATACGTGAGCTGGAGCCGCCAGAACCGCAGCCAGCTCGTGCGCATCCCGCAGGTGCAGGGCGACAACTGCCGCATGGAGCTGCGCAGCCCGGACCCTGCCTGCAACCCGTATCTGGCCATCGGCCTCATCCTGGCCGCCGGTCTGGACGGCATTGAGCGCCGGTTGGAGCTGCAGGCCCCCATCAACAAGAATCTGTTCGACCCCGCCGTGGCCGCCGGCCTTGGGCTGGAAAAGCTGCCTTCCACGCTGGAAGAAGCCGTGCAGGCCGCGCAGGAGAGTGACTTCCTGCGCACCGTGCTGCCGGAGGAGCTCTCTCACCGCTACTACGAGGAGGAATTGAAGCGCTGCGCTGCCCTGAAGAATGCCGCCGACCCGGCGGAGTACGAGCGCATCCACTACTTCAACGCCATCTGAGCGGTAAGCTACCGGAAAAAGAGAGGGAAAAGGAAAGGAGCGATTCCGAATGGGACGTGCTCTGATCGTCAGCGCCGGAGCCAGCTCAAACGAGTATATCTCGGCACGGCTGGCGGAGCTGGGATACCCCCGGCCTCTGATCGTGCCAAGCGGAGCCGAGGCCCGGCGCAGGATGTTAGAATCGGATTTTGAGCTCATCGTGGTCAACGCGCCGCTGCCCGATGAGTTTGGCCATGAGCTGTGCGCTGCCGCCGTGGAAAAGACCGACGCGGGCGTGGTGCTTCTGGCCAAGGCCGCTGCGGCCGATCAGCTGCTGGGTTCCATGAGCGATGAGGGCGTGCTGCTTTTGAGCAAGCCGTTCTCGAACACGCTGTTTTTGCAGGCCATCCACATGGCAGCAGCCAGCAACCATCGCCTGCTGCGCCTGCGGCAGGAAAACGCCAGGATGCAGGAAAAGATCGCGCAGGTGCGTCTGGTCAGCCGCGCCAAATGCTGCCTCATCGAGCGGGAAGGCATGACCGAGGCCGATGCCCACCGCCTGATCGAAAAGCAGGCCATGGACACCCGGCGCGACCGTGCCGAGATCGCACAAGAAATCCTTGATTCTTACGAGGATTAGGATTATAATTTTATGTCGGAAAACGAGCTCCCCACAGTCTGCTTCGCAGACAGCCCCCTCCGGGAGGGCGGCGGCATCGCCCGCGCGGTGCCGAAGGGAGCTTCTGGGAAAAGTATCAGAATCAAACGAGATAGAGGAGGACCATTTTTATGGCAAAATTCATCTTCGTCACCGGCGGCGTCGTCTCCGGTCTGGGCAAAGGCATCACGGCCGCTTCGCTGGGCCGTCTGCTCAAGTGCCGCGGCCTGAAGGTCGCCAGCCAGAAGCTCGACCCCTATGTGAACGTGGACCCCGGCACCATGAGCCCGCTGCAGCACGGCGAGGTCTTCGTGACCGACGACGGCACCGAGACCGACCTCGACCTGGGCCACTACGAGCGCTTCATCGACGAGAATCTGAACAAATACTCCAACCTGACCACCGGCAAGGTCTACTGGAACGTGCTGAATAAGGAGCGCCAGGGCGCATACCTGGGCCAGACCGTCCAGATCATCCCCCACATCACCAACGAGATCAAGAGCTACATCTACAACCTGGCCTCCTCCACCGAGGCCGATGTGGTCATCACCGAGATCGGCGGCACCACCGGCGACATCGAGAGCCAGCCCTTCCTGGAGGCCATCCGTCAGGTGGGCCTGGAGCAGGGCCGCGACAACTGCTGCTACATCCACGTCGTGCTGGTGCCCTACATCTCCGGCTCGGACGAATACAAATCGAAGCCTGCACAGCATTCCGTCAAGGAGCTGCAGGGCATGGGCATCAACCCCGACATCATCATCCTGCGTGCCGACGGCAGCGTGGGCGGCGACATCCGCCGCAAGATCAGCACCTTCTGCAATGTGCAGCCGGAGTGCGTCATCGAGAACCTGACCATGCCCAGCCTCTACCAGTGCCCGCTGATGCTCCACACCAACGGTCTGGACGATGTGGTGGTCAAAAAGCTGAAGCTGGACGTCCCCCCTGCCGACCTGACCGAGTGGAAGCAGGTGGTCTCCCGCATCGCCACCCGCAGCAAGACCTGCACCATCGCACTGGTAGGCAAGTATGTCAAGCTGCACGACGCCTACCTCTCCGTCATGGAGAGCCTCTACCATGCCGGTTTTGAGAACGACAGCCAGGTGGAGATTCGCTGGGTCGAAAGCGAAGACCTGACCGACCAGGCCGCCTGCAAGGAAGCCTTTACCGATGTGGACGGCATCATCGTGCCCGGCGGCTTCGGCGACCGCGGCATCGAGGGAATGATCCAGGCCGCACAGTACGCCCGCGAGAACCATGTGCCCTACTTCGGCATCTGCCTGGGCATGCAGATCATGGTCATGGAGTTTGCCCGCAATGTGCTGGGCTACGCCGATGCAAACTCCAGCGAGTTCACCCCGGACGGCCAGCACAACGTCATCGCGCTGATGGCCGATCAGCAGGGCAACATCCCCAAGGGCGGCACCATGCGCCTGGGCAAATACCCCTGCACCGTCAAGCCCGGCACTAAGATGGCCGAGTGCTACGGCGAACCGGAGATCTGGGAGCGCCACCGCCACCGCTACGAGTTCAACAACGACTTCCGCAGCGAGATGGAGGAAAAGGGTCTGGTCATTTCCGGCACCAGCCCCGACGGCCGTCTGGTCGAGACCGTGGAGCTGCCGGGCCGCGCCTTCCATCTGGGTGCCCAGTTCCACCCGGAGTTCAAGAGCCGCCCCAACCGCGCACATCCCCTGTTCAAGGGCTTCATCGCAGCAGCTCTCCAGTTCCGTGCCGCCGCGCAGCGCAGCATGATGAACGTGTGATACCCTCTCCGTCTGCTGCGCAGACAGCTCCCCCGAAGGGGGAGCCTTTGGCAGGTCGGGCAACCCCTGCTGACTGCTGAAGATATTCTGATATCGTAAACAAAAGTGCTCTGCTGTCAAGACCAGCGGCATCTGTCCCATGCTCTGACAAAGAGCGATGGGAGCGATGCTGTGGATCAAAACAGCGGAGCACTTTCGTTTATGGTTTTATTACGCTTTGTTCATCCCGGCACAGCCAAAACCGGCGCGCCAGTGGCTCCCCTTTGGGGGAGCTGGCATCGCTGCGCGATGCCTGAGAGGGTCACTTCTTTGCAGCAGCCTTCTTGCGGGCGGCGCGGCTGGTCTTCCGGGCAGCAGGCTTCTTAACCGGAGCCTTGACCGCTGCGGGGGCAGCCTTTTCTGCGGGCTTTGCTTCTACCTTCGCCGGTTCGGCCTTGACTTCCTCGGCCTTGAGTGCCTCAACAGCAGGAGCAGCCTCTGCGGGCTTCTCTTCCGCCTTGACCGGCTCTGCCTTGACTTCGACCTTCTCCTCAACGGGAGCGGCGGCGGGCTCGTCCTTCTTGGCAGCGCGTTTTGCGCTGGCGCGGTCCTTCACCTCGGAGATGGTCCAGAGCTGGTCTTCCCCGGCGGTCTCCTGCCAGATCTGCAGCTGTGCGCCGTCGGAGACGCCCATGCCCACGGTGTCGATGCACTTGCCGCTGGCCCAGGAAGAGCGCAGGCGGACGGTGCCGGCGGGGGTAGGCTCCACGGTCCACATCTGGGACGTGCCGCCCACATCCTCCCACAGATGCAGCCAGGTGCCGTTGGCGGTGCCGGTCATCATCAGGTCGAGGAGCTTGCCGGAAGCGCGGTTGCAGATGCGGTAGACACCGTCCCCCACGCGGATGAACGCCCACTCCTGTTCGGGCTTGTGGTCGTATTTGCCCAGACGAACGGTCTCCTCGTTCTTAGCGGAAGCAACCGCCTCGATGACGCTGCCGGTGCGGGCAGCGATGGTGTAAAAACGATCTGCTTCGATCACAGTCTGTGCAACAGTTTTCATGATAATTCCCTCCAAACGTTTTTCTCACAAACAAATCTATCTTTTTGTCTTGTTAAATTATACCACTTGTCGTAATTTTTTACAAGGATTTCGACATTCCTTTAGCACTTTGACCAAAAAGCGTCCGCTTTTCATCTGCTTTTGCAAACTTCGACTGAACTTTCGGCCGTAACCAAATTGTAACCGTGCCCAAATGTTCCAATGCAATGGATTGTCCGAGTGTTTCGTATTATAATCAAATGGGAAAGCCCATCCGCATTTCGTCCCTGTGACCTGTGAGGTACTGCATTATGAAACAGAATCTACTCCGCATCGGCTGCGCGGCGGCGGGCCTGGCACTGGCGGCGGGGGTGTTCACCTCCTGTTCGCTGCTGCCCACGCCGTCCCGGCCCGTGTCCCACCCCCAGCTGGAGGAGGAACCGCCCAAATACGATGCCTCCTCCCTGCGGGACGGCAGGCTGCGGCTCTTCTCCAGCTATGACTCCCTCGGCGGGAACACCATCCTCTGCGGCGACAAGGTCGTGCACCAGTCCCCTGCCAGCGAGACGTCCTATCTGCTGACCGACAGCCAGACCGGCGAGACGAACTGGTTCGTCTGCACCTGGTCTGACCCGGACACCGCCGCCGGGCGGCGCAGCGGCATCTTCGACCGGACGGGCGAGGCGCTCTACACCTTTGACCGCGAATACGATATCCGCCTTTCCGGCGGCGTGCTCGTTCTGACCACGCCCACCAGCTTCGCCTATTCGCCCCTGCACGACCATGCAGCGGGCGACGTGCGGGTGCTGGATTTTGCTTCGGGCACTGAGTACCCCGTGCCCGAAAACGCCTACACCTGCCTTGTGGCGGGCGACCGGCTGGCCTTTGGCCTCTATGCCCCCGGCGATGCTGCGCCCGATGAAGAGAACGACGACCTCTACCAGTATGCTGCCGTTCAGATCCAGGAAAAGGACGGCACCGTGGTCTACCAGAACTTCCACGGCCTGCTGTACAGCCTTTCCGCCGGGATCGACGACCCGCTGGCCCCCGCCGACTGGGTGGAGATCGACACCTACAATGCGGACGGCACAAGCCTGGAGTCTACTTCCCTGCTGAATGCGGCCACCGGCGAGGAGCGGAGCGGCTTTGTCACCTATCTCCACGCGGGCCTTGCCAGCTTCCGGACCGACGAGGGCAAGTATCAGCTCGTGGATCTGGTCAGCGACATGACCAGCACCGTGCTGTGCGAATTTGACGACTCCATCAGCGGGTACGCGCCCGGCGTGACCGTGCTCTACCGGGAGAGCGGCTACCTCCTCTACGACCTGACCACCGGCGACACCCTCGACCTCTACAACATGGCCCTGGGCACCAACACGCTGGACATCTACGCCAGGGACGGCACCCTCCGCGTCTACGACATGGACACCGGTGCCATCCGGACCGACACGACGGTTGCGCCGCTGGAAGCGCTGCACCGCACCAACCTCTACGACCAGGGCGGCGGCTGGGTCAACCTGCGTCAGTACGACAACGACAACTACGATGTGACCACCCTGACCCTCGCCGGGCCGACGCTGAGCAAGACCCTTTCGATGGCTGACCTCACCGCCCGCTACGGCGACGACTTTGACGGCTATCTCTGGCCCGTGGCTGCCACGGAGAACGACTTTTATTTTTCCATCAGCTACCGCGGCCCCGGCAGCACCTGGCTGTACGACCTGCTGGACAGCAGCGGCGCGGTCGTCCTGGCCAGGCTGGGCAGCTGCGGCGAGTATTCCCGTTACAACCGCAGTGCGCCCCTGCCTGCGGGCGTCTTCGTGGCGCGCAAGGGCTTCGATTACGGCTGGATGGACGTGGAGGGCAACTGGATCTACTGCCAGAGCATCTTCACTTCCACCAGCGACGAGACCGACAACTATTTCTATTGAGGGAGGGTTTCACCATGAAACAGTCTAAAATTTCCCGCCGTTCCTTCCTGCTGGGGCTGGGGGCCGTCTCCACGGCGGCGCTGCTGACCGCCTGCGGAGAGGCCGCTTCCAGCGCACCGGCATCGAGTGCCGCTTCGTCCGAAGCGCCCGCCTCTTCCGCCAGCGAAGTGCCCACAGCGCCCATCCTCACCGAGGATGAGTTTCCCGTCACCGACGGCTCCACGGCCTGCATCCCGCTCATTGCGCAGATCATGGCCGACACCACCGGCATGGAGCTGGAAGCGGCCCAGAGCGCCGTGACCACCAACACCACCGCCTGGGCCTGGCGGAACCTGGGCCTTTACGGCGACACCGAGAACGGCACCCGGCTCATCATCGCCTACGAGGCCCCGGAGTCAGTCAAGGAAGAGCTGAAGGCCGACGGTGCCCCGCTGGACCAGAAAGCCATTGGCCGGGACGCGCTGGTCTTCATCGTGAACGAGGACAATCCCGTCCAGAGCCTGACCCGGCAGCAGCTCCGAGACATCTACGCCGGGAAGGTCACCAACTGGAAGGACGTGGGCGGCGAGGATGCCGATATCGTGGCCTTCCAGCGCCGGGAGGACTCCGGCAGCCAGACCCTGTTCCAGAAGCTGCTCATCCAGGGCGGCGAGCTGATGGACGCCCCCACCGAGCTGGCCCCTGCCATGATGGGCGAACTGGTAGACGACATCGCCGAGTACAACAACGCGGCCAATGCCATCGGCTTCTCGGTCTACTACTACATCTCGGAGATGTACTCCAAGCCCGGCCTGCGGCTGCTGGCCGTGGACGGCGTGACCCCCTCGGCAGACACCATCACGGACGAGAGCTACCCCCTGTGCAACGAGTTTTATGCCGCAGTCCGGCAGGATTCCGGCCCCGACACGCCGGAGCGCAAGGTCTACGACTGGCTCTCCACCGATGCAGGCCGCGCCTGCATCCAGAAGTCCGGCTATGTGGCCGCCCAATAATTTTTACTCGCGTGTTCCATTCGTTTGACTTCGCTTCCATTCTTTGCTACAATGAAGAAAAGTCTGGCAGTCTCGGCCAGATCTGCCGCAAGACGTGAAGATGCGAAGGAGAATGAACTATGCTCAACCCCCACAACCACCCTGTGGAAAGCCACGGCCGCACCGCGCTGCGCAACTACATCATCCAGGCATCCACCCTGCTGGAGATCACTCTCTCCGGGCTGGTCCTTATCGGCCTGCTGTTCAGCATCGTGCCGCTGCTGAAATGGATGCCCGGCCTGCTGTTCGACGGCAACGATGCAGAGATCCGCACATTTCTGGAACGTGCGCTGGACATCGTCATCGGCATCGAATTCATCAAGATGCTGGCCAAGCACAGCCCCGGCAGCAGCCTGGAAGTGCTGCTCTACGCCATCGCCCGCCACATGGTGGTTGGCCACGAATCCGCCGTTGAGAACCTGCTCAGCGTGGGTGCCATCGCGCTCATCTTCGTTGTGCGCAAGTTCTTCTTCGTGCCTGCATTCGGTGCCCACCTACCGGACGGCAACCCTGCCCCCGACCTGACCCCGAACCAGAGCGGCATCCCTGCCCAGGAGTTCCGCCAGCGTCTGCATGACCGCCTCCACGCCGAGGACCTCGACGAAGAAGAGAACGCCCCGGAATATGAGGATGTCGAGTGATTTCTCTCCCCGGAACGCACACAGCCCCCGTGCTTTTGGCACGGGGGCTGTTGTTTTGGCTCAGTTTATGCGTTCACGACGCCGCCCTCGACGACGAGTTCGTCCTCGTAGTCGGCACCGTAGGTATCCACGAGGGTCTCCTCGTAGTCCTTGTGGAAGAACTGCTCATCGGCCAGCGCAGTGATCTCCTCGTTGATCCAGTCCAGCAGGGTGGTGTTGCCCTTGCTGACAGCCGGGGCGATGGTGTCGGCGCTGCCCAGCGAGGGAATACCGACGGTGTAGCCGGGGTTCTGCTTGGCGAAGGCAATGACCTCGGTGTTGTCGTTGGCCCATGCCACGCCATTGCCGTTCTCCAGTGCATTCTTGGCCGTGGCATAGGAATCGTACTTTTGAAGCGGGATATTGGGGTAGTTCTTGACCAGATAGGTCTCCGCCGTGGTGCCGGAGATGACGATCATCTGGTCGTCGGCCTTCCAGTCGTCCAGACTGGTGATGACGTTGCTGTCCGGCGAGATGACGCCCAGTGCGACGTTCATGTAGGGCAGGGCGAAATCGACTTCCTCGGCGCGCTCCGGGGTGACGGTGAAGTTGGCGAGGATGATGTCCACCTTGCCGGTCTGCAGATACTCGATGCGGTTGGCGGCCTCGGTGGAGACGAAGTTCACCTCCACGTCCAGATCTTCGCCCAGACGGTTGGCAAAGTAGACGTCGTAGCCCTGATACTCGCCGTTCTCATCCACATAGCCGAACGGGTTCTTATCCGAGAAGACGCCGATGTTCACGGTGCCGTCGGCCTTGATCTCATCGAGGGTGCGGTAAACGGTGTCGCTGCCTGCAGCGGAACCAGCGGCAGAACCGGAAGCGGAAGCCGCCGTGGAGCTGGACGAACCGCCGCAGGCGGTCAGTGCGCTGGCAGCTGCTGCGGCCCCCAGGCCCAGCAGGAAAGAACGGCGGGTGATCTTGTTGGTTTTCATCGTTTGTTCTCCTTTGCTTTATGATGACTTTCCCATATGATTTATCTGAACTGCACACAGTTGCAGTTGCTGGCTTGGAATATCTCAGTCTGAAAAATGCGTGTGCGGTCACTTCACTGCCTCAAACGTGAAGGTGTTCAAGAACTTCTTCGCACGTTCGGTCTGCGGGTGGTCAAAGAACTGTGCGGGCGGGGCCTCCTCGACAATGCGGCCTCCGTCCAGAAAGAGCACACGGTTCGCGACGGCACGGGCAAACTGCATCTCGTGGGTGACGATGACCATCGTTTTGCCCTCGCGGGCCAGGTCAAGCATGACATCCAGCACCTCACGGACCATCTCCGGGTCAAGGGCGGCGGTCACTTCGTCGAAGAGCAGAATTTCAGGGTGCATACACAGCGCCCGCACGATGGCAACGCGCTGCTTCTGGCCGCCGGAAAGCTCCCGCGGGTAGCTTTTGGCCTTTTGCAGCAGGCCCACGCGGTCCAGCAGGGCTTCGGCCTCCTGCTGCACCTCGGCTTTGGGGCGCTTCTGCACTTTGGTGGGAGCCAGCAGGATGTTATCCAGCACGGTCAGGTGTGGAAAAAGCTCGTAGCTCTGGAACACCATCCCGATGCGCTGGCGCAGGGCCGCCAGATTCTTGCCGCCGTAGGCGACGGTCTCACTGCCCAGCTGCACCCGGCCTGCCTGCACCGGCTCCAATCCGTTCAGACAACGCAGCAGGGTGCTCTTACCGCAGCCGGACGGCCCCACCACGACGATGACCTCGCCGGGCTGAACGCCAAAGCTTACGTTATCCAGAATGTTCGTTTGACCATCGTAGCTTTTCACCAGATGGTCCACGGTCAAGATCGGTTCTGACATGTCCGGGTCACTTCCATTTCTTTTCCAGATAGCCCGCCAGCAGGCTGATGGGCCAGCAGGCGAGGAAATACAGCAAAAATACCGTCAGGTAGATGCCAAAGGCGGCGTTGGGGCTGGCCATGCGGTTCGCCTCAATGATCTGCTGGGCCACCTTGAGCACTTCCACCACGCCGATCATCAGCACAAGGCTGGTGGTCTTGATCATGCGGGTGATGAGGTTGATGGACAGCGGGATGAGCCGCCGCACGGTCTGGGGGATGATGATGTACCAGTAGGTCTGCGCCCGGCTCAGGCCCAGTGCCTCGCTGCTTTCGTACTGGTGCTTCGGGATGGCGATCAACGCCCCGCGCACCAGGTCGCTCATCTCGGCGGTGCCCCACAGCACGAAGACGATGACCGACGCGGTCTCGCCGGAGAGGTCCCACCCGAAAGCGCGGGTGGTGCCGAAGTAGACCAGAAAGAGCAGCACCATCTGGGGCATGATGCGAATGACCTCCAGATACACCCGGAGGATGGCTTTCAGGATGGGATTTTTGAAGGTCATCAGCACACCCAGCAGGATGCCCAGCGGCAGGCTGATGAGGACGGACACGGCGCTGATCTTGAGCGCCACGCCCAGACCGCCCAGCAGACGGATGAGGTTTTTGCCCTTGAACAGGACCTCAAGACCCAAATCCGGCATAGCGCACCCTCCTTTCGAGCCAGCTGCCCAGCAGCGACACCGGCAGCAGGATGATGAGGTAGAACACCACCAGCAGGAACAGACACTCCGGCGTCTTGTAGTACAGGCCGATGAGGTCTTTGGCGGTGAACATCAGGTCCATCAGGCTGACCGCGCTGAAGACGCTGGTCTCCTTGAGCAGGAAGATGACGTTGGCCATGAAGGCGGGCACACTGGTGGACACCGCCTGCGGCAGGATGACGTAGCGCAGCGTCTGCAGCCGGGTCATGCCCAGGCTGTACGCGCTCTCGGTCTGGATGGGCTCGATGGCCTCCAGCCCGCTGCGGAAGGCTTCGGCCATGTAGCTGCCGCCCAGAAACGCCAGACCCGCGATGCCGCAGATCTCTGCGTTGGTCTTGATGCCCACCTTCGGCAGGCCGTAGTAGAGGAAGAACAGCTGCACCAGCAGCGGCGTGTTCCGGCTGAGCTGGATGTACGCCCCCACAAGGCGGCGCAGCACCGGCACTTTATCGTATTGGAGCACGGCGCAGACCAGCCCGATGCCAATGGCCCACACGATGCCGATGACACCCAGCCGCAGCGTCAGCCACGCCGCTTTTTCGTACTGCGGCAGATAGCTTGCAATGACGTCCCAGTCCATGCCTGTCCCCTCCTTTTTGCATTGATTTTTTTCGTTGGCCGTATGATAAACCCATTTTCCTAGAATGTCAATAGGATTATAGGGGATTTTGGCGTCCGTTTTTTCAGGTTTGCCCTGATTCCACCTTTCAGCGCGTTTTTTGCGCGCTCTCTTTTTTCACAGATTTCATACAATATTGGTATGTTTGCACAAAAGCAAAGGCCGCCCATGCAGCTTGCACAGACGGCCTTTGCCCTGTTCTATTTCTTATTTTGAATCAGCGGATCTCGATGCCGAGCTTGAACTTCAGGTTGCCCAGCACCTTCTTGACGGCGCGCTCGACCTGTTCGGCAGAGACTTCTGCGCTGGGGTCGGACAGCGTCAGGGAGAACGCCATGCTCTTCTTGCCCGCGCCGAGGTTTGCGCCGCGATAGATATCGAACAGCTTCACGTCGGTGATGAGCGGGCTTGCCTTTTTGATGGTCTCCTCGATCTCGCCGCAGGCGACCTGTTCCTCGCAGACGAGGGCCAGGTCGCGCTTGACGGCAGCATAGGGGCTGAGCGGCTGATAGCGAAGCTCGCCATCCACGCAGCTCATCAGGGCCTCGTAGTCCAGCTCACCGAGGTAGATGTTCTGGCTGTCCTTCTGTTCCTTTGCGATCTCCAGCTCGCCGTTGATCTCGTTGGAGAGCTTGCCGAAGACGCCCAGACGCTTGCCGCCGCAGTAGACAGCGGCGCTGATGCCGGGGTGCAGCCAGGGCGCAGTCTCGCGCTCGTAGGTGAAGTGCAGGCCGAAACCGGCTGCCAGTGCCTCCATGGCGCCCTTGACGGTGAAGAAGTCCTCTTCCGGGCCGAAAGCACCGATGCAGAGGGTCTGGCGCTCGTGCGGATGCTCGCAAAGGGGCAGCTCCTTGGCCAGATAGACCGGTGCCATCTCGAACAGACGGCCCTCGGCGTTGCCCTTCTTCAGGTTGTCCACGATGACGTTCAGCATGGACGGGGTGAGCAGGGTGCGCATGATGGAGAGGTTCTCGCTGATGGGGTTCAGGATGCGGATGGCCTTGCGGGCAGCATCATCGGCGGGGATGTGCAGCATGTCCAGCTCGACGTTGGAGTAGAAGGCCAGCGTAGATGCCTCATAGAAGCCCTGCGCCGCCAGCAGACGCTTGGTCTTGAGCTGCTGCTTCTGGTCGTAGTTCAGACCGCCGTTGGTGACGGCAGCGGTGTTCAGGAAGGTGGGCACGATGTGGTCGTAGCCGTACTCACGGATAACCTCCTCGGCCAGGTCGGGGAAGCTCTCCACGTCCTCGCGGTACAGCGGGGCGGAAACATCCCAGCTGCCGTCGGCCTGCACGTCCACGGTGAACTCCAGACGCTGCAGGATGTCGATCATGGTCTGGTCAGGCACCGTGATGCCCAGCACACCGCAGATCTTGGCGGGGGTGGTCACGATGTGTCTGCGCTCCAGCGGGCGGCCATCGGTCAGGTCGTATTCCAGCGTGGTGATGTCGCCGCAGTCCAGCTCCTGGATCAGGTGCAGAGCACGGGCGAGGCCCAGTTCGGGCGAGTGGCGGTCCACGCCCTTCTCGTAGCGGGCGGAAGAGTCGCTGTTCTGGCCCAGCGCGCGGCTGGTCTTGCGGACGGAGTCACGGGCGAAGGTGGCGCACTCAAAGAGCAGGCTGGTGGTGTTCTCATCCATGCCGGAGTTGGCACCGCCCATGATGCCGGCCAGTGCCACCGGCTTTTCGGCATCGCAGATGACGAGGTTGTTGGGGTTCAGGGTGAACTCTTTCTCATCGAGGGTCACGATCTTCTCGCCCTCGTGGGCGCGGCGGACGTCGATGGTGCGGCCCGCGACCTTGTTCAGGTCAAAGGCGTGCATGGGCTGGCCCATCTCCAGCAGGGTGTGGTTGGTGATATCGACCACGTTGCTGATGGAGCGCAGGCCGCACAGGGCCAGATGGCGCTTCATCCAGCGGGGAGACTCACCCATCCGGATGTTGCGGACATAGTGTGCCATGTAGCGGGGGCACAGGTCGGGGGCCTCCACCTGCACGGTGATGGGGGCATCGGCGTCGCAGACGGTCTGGTAATCCATGGCGGGCATGTGCAGGGGCTTGCCGAGGATGGCAGAGACCTCCCGCGCGATGCCCAGAACGGACTGGCAGTCCGGGCGGTTGGCGGTGATGGAGATATCGAAGATGTAGTCATCCAGACCGACCACCGGTGCGATGTCGGTGCCGGGGACGCTGTCTTCGGGCAGGATGAGCAGGCCGTAGACTTCCGAACCGGGGAACAGATCATCGTTCAGGCCCAGCTCCTCGCCGGAGCAGAGCATGCCGTTGGACTCAACGCCCTGCATCTTGCGGGCCTTGATCTTGATGCCGCCGGGCAGGGTGGAGCCATCCAGAGCGGCGGGCACACAGTCGCCCAGCTTCATGTTGGAGGCACCGGTGCTGATGCGGATATCGTGGCCGTAGTCGCCGCAGTCCACCACACACTTGGTCAGGTGGGTGCCCTCCTGCTTTTCCATCTCCACGATCTTACCGACGACCACCTTGCTGATGCCTGCATCCAGCGGGATCAGCTCTTCGACCTCAAACCCGCAGGAAAAGAGCTTCTCCTCCAATTCCTGAGCCGTGACGTCGATATCGACAAGTTCTTTTAACCAACTGAAAGGTACTTTCATTGTTTGCTCTCTCCCCTCTTATTCATGGAACTGCTTGAGGAACTCCAGGTTGTTCTCGAACATCAGGCCGATGTTGTTGATGCCGTATTTCAGCATGGCGATGCGCTCGATGCCGATGCCAAAGGCAAAGCCGGAGTACTCATCCGGGTCGATGTTGCAGTTCTCCAAAACCTTGCGGTTGACGACGCCGCCGCCCAGAACTTCGATCCAGCCGGTGTGCTTGCACAGGGGGCAGCCCTTGCCGTGGCACTCGAAGCAGCTGACATCGACCTCGACGCTGGGCTCGGTGAACGGGAAGTAGGACGGGCGCAGGCGGGTGCGGGTGTCGGCACCGAACAGCTTCTGCACGAAGGTGTTCAGGGCACCCTGCAAATCGCCCAGGGTGATGCCCTTGTCCACGACCAGACCTTCCATCTGGTGGAACATGGGGCTGTGGGTCGCGTCGGAGTCGGAACGGAAGACGCGGCCGGGGATGAGCACCTTGATGGGCGGCTTCTGAGAATCCATGGTGCGAATCTGGCCGCCGGAGGTCTGGGTGCGGAGCAGGAACTCATCGGACAGGTAGAAGGTATCCTGCATATCGCGGGCGGGGTGGTCCTTCGGGACGTTCAGGCGGGTGAAGTTGTGGTCGTCGTCCTCGATCTCCGGGGCGTCCGCCACTGCAAAGCCCATGCCGGAGAAGACGTCGATGATCTGGTTGGTGACCAGCGTCAGCGGATGCAGACCGCCGACCGCGCGGGTCTTGGCGGGCAGGGTGATGTCCACGGTCTCGGCGGCGTTGCGGGCGGCCAGCTCAGCTTCCTTCACCTTGGCGGCGGCAGCATCGTAGTCTGCCTGCACCTTGGTCTTCAGTTCGTTGATGATCTTGCCCATGGCGGGGCGCTCTTCCGGCGCGACGGAGCGCAGATTCTTCATCAGCGCGGGGATCTTGCCGTTTTTGCTCAGATATTCCTGCCAGAACGTGGCCAGCGTCTCCTTGGAAGAGACCTGACCGAGGCTTTCTTCGGCCTGTTTGGCCAGCTCGTCGATCATTGCTTGCATGGAAATTCTCTCCTTCTCGGTTTTCTTCTTGTTCAGCGGGTAACAAAAAAGCTCCGCCCCGCTCTGCCTTTCGGCAAAGGGGACGAAGCTGTAAACTTTACTCCGCGGTACCACCCGGTTTCCGCTCTTTTTATAAGGAGCGGCGCTCAAACGCCGTAACGGGGCGCACCGTCCCGCACTAGCAGGCTGTCTTCAGCCGTTCACGCGGGCCGCTCAGGAGCGAACTTCGGTGCACGTCTCTCTCGGAAGCCCTTTCAGCCGGTGAAGCTTCTCTCTTTGCCGGACACACTGCACGTACTTTCTCCGTCGCTGCGTTTTTGCATATCAGGTTTTCATAACCAGAAATCATCTTACCACATTTCGGCGCGGTTTGCAAGCGCAGAAGCGGATTTTGTGGCAATTTTCCGTTTTTTGCTTGTGTTTTCCGCCGGGATATGGTATGCTGAGCGCAACGTTTTACTGGAAGGAGGGTGCACCCACATGGGTTGGAACGGCTGTGTTTTCTTCAAAAAAGGAAACCCTTAAGCATTTCCGGCTCGAAGTGCGCCCATTTTTAGGAATCGCCCTCTCAGTCTGCTGCGCAGCCAGCTCCCCCGAAGGGGGGAAAGATGGAGTTTGCGCAATGCCAAGGCCTCTCCTACCAGGAGAGGTGTCACCGAAGGTGACGGAGAGGTTGTACAAAGAGACTCTAAGGATGGGCACTGTTTCATCTTGTAAAAATGAAAGGTGCTTTCCATGAAATCAAACAAACAATCAACGCTCAACATCAAGCGGCAGCTTGGCTGTGTGTATACGGCCGACTTCTTCTCCGGCCTGCGGATCACCGACGCCGTGTGGGTCGCGCTGCTGGCCGCACGGGGGTTCTCCCTGTGGGAGATCGGCCTGGCCGAAAGTGTTTTCCATATCGTCAGCCTGCTGTGCGAAGTGCCCAGCGGCATGGCGGCAGATCTGCTGGGCCGCAAAAAAGCCCTTGTGTCCGGCGGTGTGCTGGCCGTCACCTCCAACCTGCTGATGGCGTTTGCACCGAACCTGTTTGCCATCTGCTTCGCAATGGCGCTGAACGCGCTGTACGGTACCCTATTCTCCGGCACCTTCACGGCCCTTGTCTACGACAGCCTCAAGACGGAAGACCGCGAGGACGAATACCTTCAGATCTCCGCCAACAGTTCCCAGATCTCCATGCTGGCCAGTGCGCTGGGTTCGCTGGCCAGCACGGTCCAGCGGTTTCTCGGCTTTGCAGGCTTTTATCTGCTCAGCGCCCTGTTCGAGGGCGTCTCCACCCTCGCCTGCCGATGGATGAACGAACCCATCGTCACGGCGACGCAGGCCAACCGGGTCCGGCAGTCCCTGCACGACCTGCCCGGTCAATTCACCCAGCTCGTGCAGGACAGTCTGCATGTTCTGCGCACCTGCCCGCTGGCCGCGAAGCTCATCGTATCCAGTGCGATCATCTCAGTACCCAGCTACCTGACCAAGATGTTTTTGCAGCAGCGTCTCATTGAGCTGGGCTGGCCCACCGAAGTGCTGTTCCTTCCCCTGCTGCTGGGCGGCATCGCCTGCGTCCTCGGCACCGAGGCCGGACGCCGGGTCCGGTTCTGCTCCATGCGGCGGTTCTACGCCGTCTGTGCCCTGCTCTGCGGTGCGGGCACCCTTCTGGTGGGCACCGCGCCTGCCTGGGGCGGCATCTTCGGCATGATGCTGGTGCAAGGCGTTTTGGAGGTCTATCTCCTGCATGAAAGCCAGCAGCTCAACGACGCCATCCCCAGCGACCAGCGCGCCACCCTCATCAGCGTGGACAGCATGGCCTACAGCCTGCTCATGATCCCCGCCAGCCCCCTCGTCGGTGCGGTCGGTGACGCCTTCGGTCAGGCAGGTGCCGGTCTCGCCCTCCTCGGCGGCCTTGTCGCCGTGAGCGGACTGGTGCTTCTGGGGCAGAAGAAGCGATAAGAGAACGAGAGAAAAAGCAAGGACCCGACACTTCCGGTGCCGGGCCCTTGTTTTTGCTGTGTATTCTTATTTTGCGATCAGCTCTTCCGCCAGCTGCTCCATCTGTGCCTCCGATGCGGCACTGACTGCCGAACGGATGGTGACGACGTTCTCACAAACGGTAATGTTCTTCATGCCCTCCAGTTCGGCGCGCATGAGCTTGGCGGCCATGGGGGCCCAGGTGCCGTTCTCCATCAGGCCGATGGTGCGGCTCTGGAAGTTCTTGGTCTTCAGGTGGGCCAGCAGGTTTTCCATCGGCGGGAAGAGGAAGCCGTCATAGGTGGCGCAGGCCAGCACGATCTTCCCGCAGCGGAAGGCTTCGGTCACGGCGTAGGAGACATCGGTGCGGGTCAGGTCCATCTCCACGACTTTGGCTCCTCTGGCACGGAGCTTTTCGGCCATCTGGTGTGCTGCTGCGCGGGTGTGGCCATGGATGGACGCACTGGCAACCAGGATCTTCTCCGGCTCTTCGGGCTTGTAGCTGGACCAGGTGTCATAGTAGGCCAGGTATTTGCTCAGGTCGCCGGTCAGCACAGGGCCGTGCAGCGGGCAGATGGTCTGGATGTCCAGTGCAGCCGCCTTCTTCAGCAGAGCCTGCACCTGCGGGCCATACTTGCCCACGATGTTCAGGAAGTAGCGGCGGGCTTCGCTGGCCCAGTCGGCATGTTCGTCAAACTTTGCCACTGCGCCAAAACGGCCAAAGCCATCGGCGGAGAAGAGCACCTTCTCGGTGGACTCATAGCTCACCATGACTTCCGGCCAGTGCACCATGGGCGCAAAAACGAAGGTCAGCGTGTGGCTGCCCAAACTCAGGCTCTCGCCGTCCTTGACCACCACGCGGCGTTCCTTTGCGACGGCGTCCGCACCGAAGAACTGCTCCATATACTGGAAGGTCTTGGCGTTGCCCACCACCTGCATGGCCGGGTAACGTGCGGCCAGCTTTGCGATGTTGGCACCGTGGTCCGGCTCCATGTGGGAGACGATGAGGTAGTCGGGCTGGGTGCCGTTCAGGGCCTCGGCCAGATTTTCCAGCCACGGGTCGGTGGCGCGGGCGTCTACCGTATCCAGAACGGCGGTCTTCTCATCCCGGATGACATAGGAATTGTAGCTCACACCGGTGGGCACCGGGTACTGGCTCTCGAACAGGTCGATGGTGGTATCATCCACACCTACGCCCAGAATGGCCTCGCTGATCTTTTTCACGCTCATAACAGACATCCTCTTTTCTGTTGTATCGCTGTTCCGGCGAACCGGAAATATTTACCAAGAACTTTTCCTATTATAACACAAGGGTTCTCATTTTGCAAGCCGCTTATCCCTCTCCGTCACCTCCTGCTTTTTTGCCCAGCTCAGAGTTCGCCGTCCTGCCACTGGCTCCCGCTCTGGGGGAGCTGCCCGCCGGAAAGCGGACGGAGCGGGGCGTCCAGCTCCAGCAGGGTGGCCGCTGCGGCCTCATCGAGGCTCTGGACGCTGCGCAGTTTCCGACTGATGGCGCGGCTGCGCACCCCAATGAGGTTGTCAAGCTCTTCGTCGGTCTGGCGGAGGCGCTGCTGCATTTTGGAGAGCCCCTGCCCGAACTTGTCGAACTCGGTCTTCACGGCACCGAGCAGCTGCCAGACCTCGCCCGACCGCTTCTGAATGGCCAGCGTCTTGAAGCCCATCTGCAAACTGTTCAGCAGAGCCGCCATGGTGCTGGGGCCGGCCACATTCACCTGATAGTCCCGCTGCAGCACTTCCAGCAATCCGGCATTGACCACCTCGGCATACAGGCCCTCAAACGGCAGGAACAGGATGCCGAACGTCGTGGTATAGGGCGGTTCCACGTACTTTTCGCGGATGTCCTTTGCCTCGCTGCGCAGCACAAGCTCCAGCGCGTGGCGGGCATTCTCCACCGCCTGCGCATCGCCGGAAGCCTGTGCATCCTGCAAATGGGCGTAGGTGTCGCCGGGGAATTTCGAGTCGATGGGCAGCCAGACCGTGCTGCCGTCCACGCCCGGCATCTTGACGGCATATTCCACCCGCTGGCTGCTGCCGGGGATGGTGGCCACGTTGGTCTCGTACTGTTCCGGGGCAAGGATCTCTTCCAGAATGGCCCCCAGCTGGATCTCGCCGAGGATGCCGCGGGTCTTGACGCCGGAGAGCACCTGCTTCAGCCCGCCGACGTCGGCGGCAAGGTTCTGCATCTCGCCCAGCCCCTTGTACACCTGTTCCAGCTGCTCGTTGACGGCCTTGAAGCTCTCGCTCACCCGCTTTTGCAGGGTATCCTGCAACTGTTCATCGACGGTGTGGCGGATCTCATCCAGTTTGCGGTTGTTCTCGGCCTGCAGGGTGGTCATGTTCTCGGCCATGCTCCGGCGCAGCTCTTCCAGCTTCTGGGTATTGGATGCTTCCAGCGAACGCAGACGGCGTTCCAGAAGCTGCTGCTGGCTGTCCTGCCCCTGTGCCAGCGTCGTGCTCATGTTCTGCACCGCAGTCTGCAGCGTCTCGCTGACACTGCGCAGGGCGGTGTGATTCTGCTCAGCAAGGGCCGACTGCCTGGCCGCAAACTCCCTGGCCTGCGCATCCAGCTGCTGCTGCATCCAGCGCTTGAGCTCGTCGTGATCCGGTGCACCGCCCTGCTTTTTGCCGGTGCGCCAGAGCACCACGGCCAGTTCCAGGCAGATGGCGACCAGCAGAAGGGTGTAAAGTCCTGCCAGATATTCCATGGATGGTTTTCTCCTATCATCAAAATCCGGGTCCCGCAGAAGGCAGGGCCCGGTGTTTTTTACAGTAATTCGTAATTTACAAGTTCCTTGCGAGTGTCAAGGGCATCGCCGTACAGGCCCACGCCGTCCACCTCGCATTCGCCGGACTGGTTGTCGTAGGGGTCGGAGCGGAAGCCGGTCATGGGCGGGTCGAAGGGGGCCTCGAAAGCGCGGTTCGCCACCATCCGCCCGGTGTCCAGACTGCCGAAGTAGTGGCGACGCATCTTTTCATCGCCCTGCCGCGCCATCGACGCACCAAACGAGCAATCCGCATACATCCAGCCCTTGGGCGCGATGTAGAACATAGCCCAGTCGTGGCAGCCCACACCTGTGAGCGAGACGGACAGGCCGCTCTGCCACTGGGCCGGGATGCCCACCAGACGGCAGAGGGTGATGAAGGTCAGCGCCATGATGCCGCAGTCGCCCCGGCGGTTCCGGGCGCACTGGTCGGGCAGGCACTCCTGCACGAAGTAGGCGGGCTGATAGTGGTAGCGCACGTTCAGGGTGACGTAATCGTAGATGCGTTTTGCCTTTTCCGCCGGGTCGGTGATGCCGTCGGTCAACTGGTGGGCCAGCGCCCGCAGATAGGGCGTGAAGACGATGTGCGGCGCTTCCTCGCCGGTGTCAAAGGTCGGCTGCTGTGCATCCGGCCGGATGTCCATCGGGTCTGTGTAGACGGCCGTGGTCCGGTAGCGGTACTCCACCCCAAAGCGGCGGTTCTCGGTGAGGTCTGCCTCCCAGAAGACCGTCCGCTGAGGCGCGTTCTCGTCCGCGATACGGGCAGGCGGCTCGGTGCAGTCCAGCAGCTCGATCTCGCTCTGGGAAAGGCAGGCGGCCGGGATTGGCAGCCAGGCGCGGACATGCACACTGTTCCGCCCCTCCGCCTTCACCTCGGCCAGTGCGGCGGCAAAGGCTTCGTCCGACATGCCAACGCTGGTCTTCAGGGTGATGCGGGCGCTTGCCTGGCCGTCCCGCTCCATCTGTTCATGCTGGCGGTTGCGGAACTCCCGCGCCGAAGTGCCGGGGGCAGGCGGGTCGATCTGGCGGGCGGCGAGGTCGGCATGGGTCGCCAGCAGCGTTTCGGCAAAGCGGTCGAGGTAGTGCTTCTCCCCTTCCACGAACCGCCAGTCCACCCGGCCCTCCTTCACGAGAAGCCGGAACTCCTCGCGCGTGAAGTCCCGCACCATCCCCTGCATCCGGGCCACGGCTTCGTCCTCGGTGTAGCAGTATTCTGCCGGGATGCGGCGCATGATCTCCCGCTGGGCCAGCATCGCATCCCGCAAGGCCTCCACACCGTGGGGCGTGGGGTTCTGGGGCAGCTCCTCTCCCACCGGTTCCGCGCCCTGGCTGCGGGGGCTGTTCTGGGTCACCGTCCAGTCCTCGGCCAGATAGGCGTCGATCCGCTCGATGGCCTCCTGATAGTACCCGGCGGCTTTCAGCCGCTCCACATCGTCCGGCAGGCCCACATTCAGGCTGCGGAACGTCTCGTTCCAGTTCTTCATCCTACAACGCTTCCTTTCTTGATCCTTATGCGGCAGGCTGCTGCGCCTGCGCGGTCTGCTCTTCCCAGAAGGCGGTGGCATCGTTGAGCCAGCCTTCTGCATCCGTTCCCTCTGCTATGCCAATACCGTGGAACGCACGTTTGTACACACTTTCGTGGTACGGAACACCATTTCTCGCCAGTGCTTTTTGAAGTGCCGGGCCCTGCTCATAATAATTGAAGGCCATCAACAAAATGTCATTCAACCCATACCAGAAATATGTTGGCGGAAAATCCGGTGTCACACAGCCGGAAATATTATAATCGTAGTAGCGCAGATCTTCCGAATACGTATCGATCAGCCAACGGTAAATCGGTTTTGCTTCATAGAAATTATTGATCGGATACGCCAACAGCAGTACGCCGGGCCGAGGCACATTGTAACGAGGATATCCCACTTCTTTCCCGCAGAATACGCCCGCAATCTGACCACCGGAAGAATATCCCAGCAGCGCATAATCTTCCGTCTGGACCCCGAATTTTTCTGCGTTGGCCGTAATCAGTTGAATCGCACGGCCAAGGTCCTGAATCGGTGCGTTGTCCTTTGCTTCACTTCCGATCCGATACCGAAGTGCAAATACCGCATATCCTTTTTGATGCAATTCCCATGCAGTGGAAACACCGCCCCGCATCTCGCCGCTGTAAAACAGAGCGTTGCCCGAAAGCACGACCGCATATTTTGCATTGGGCTTATCTGCCGGGAAATAATAGAGTTCCGCATGGTCGCGCGTCTTGTCCTCTGCAATTTCTTCCGGCGTATAGAGTTTGTACGTAATTTGTGTTCCTGTATTATACGTGTCGATCAGAAAGTTCATCCCGGCCACACAGCTGTTGACGGATTCTTTTCCGATCACATCCAGCATCGTATCGTTGTCTTTGCTGCTTTTCAGCAGTCCACAATCCCGCTCCCAGACATATACATAGGTGTAAATGCCCGACCCCTTGATACTGGGGTTTTCGCGCAGTTCCTTCATCGTGGTCTGCGGGGTGATGTTGGCTTCGCCTTTTTCCCCTTCGGCAAAGGCGGGCAGGGCCAGTGCCAGCATCAGGCAGAACAGCACGGCCAGCCGTCTCAGGATGTTTTTCATCGGCACTCTCCTTTACGCTGCCCCGGCCCGGAGCGCACGTCTCCTCCAACCGGGCTGTCATCATGCTCTGCACGAGCGAAAACAGCTGGAATTTTCTTCTATTGTAGCACAACCGACCGTTTTCGAAAAGGTATCTCGGATAAAAAAAGACCACCTCCTGCCCAAAGCCACCGCGCCCGGCGGCCAACTGCCGGGCAAGCGTGCAGTTTCCGGCTAAAAACATTGTACTTTGCCGGAAAGTCTGCTATACTGAAAGAATCGGAAGAATTTTTGAGGAATCGCGGAGCATTGCGGCTCCGTTCAGGGGAACGTATGAATAAGATCACAGTCCGGCCCATGACGCCGGAAGATTGGCCGGCAGTATCCAAGATCTATCTGGAAGGCATCGCCACCGAGCACGCCACCTTCCAGACCGACTGCCCGCCCTATCCCGCGTGGGATGCCTCCCACATCAAAGAATGCCGCCTTGTGGTGGAGGACGATGGCGTCCTGGCGGGCTGGACGGCCCTGCACCGGGTCGACCCCCGCTGGTGCTACCGGGGCGTGGCCGAGGTCAGCATCTACATCGGCGAACGGTTCCGGGGCCGAGGGCTGGGGTATCACCTGCTCACCACCCTCTGCCAGCAGGCCGAAGCGGCCGGTTACTGGACGCTGCAATCCACGGTCTTGCAGGACAACGCAGCGTCCAAAGGCCTGCACCTGAAATGCGGGTTCCGCCTGGTGGGCCGCCGCGAGCGCATCGCGCGGGATTGCCATGGCCGCTGGCTCGATACCTTTTTGATGGAACACCGCAGCCAGGACGATGAACCGGCGGGGTATTTCAAACTCTAAGGCAAAACTCTTCAACGCAAAAAAAGCGATGGCTCGAAACGGCCATCGCTTTTTGCGTTTTCTGTTTTGATTGCCTGCGGAATTACCAGAACCAGTACCGCTTCTTGACCGCGACATACGCGATGAGGCAGGCCACCACAAGGATGCCTGCGCCGATGAAGAAGGTCCAGTTGATGCTGGTGAAGCGCAGATTCTGGTTGGTCAGCAGATACTCGCCCGCCACGTCGGCATGTGCCACGCCGTCCTTGTAGCTGTTGAGGAACTGCCACTTCCCGCTCACGGCGTTGTGCAGGTACAGGCGGCTGTACCCGGCATTTTCGCCGGTCATGGTGATGGTCACGCCGCAGGGCATGTCCTCGCCCTCGTTCAGGGTGAAGCGCAGACCGTACTCGTCGGGCGCAAAGGTCAGCGCGGTGTTCACCTCGCTGGTGGTGTTGCGGATGGTGGAGCCGTCCACGGTCAGGGTGTAGTCCTCCGCTTCTAGCACGAGGGTGCGGCCCGTGGTGCGCAGGGCGTTCAGCATCGCGGTGGTCAGCACCGGGACCTGACTCTGCGGGTAGGAGATGGTATCGGAAGCCGCATTCTCGATGGAGGCCACGATGGGGTCGGTCTCCGCCGGAGCCGTCCCCTCCCCGGTGCTGTCCGTGCCGCTGCTGGACGCAGACGCCGTGCGGTTGACGATGACCGTCACCGACGAAGAGACCTTGCCGTTGGAGACGATGATGGAGGTCGCGCCGGTGGCAACGCCGGTCACGACGCCGCTTCCGTTCACGGTGGCGATCTTTTTATCCTTGCTGGTAAAGGTCAGCTTCTGGGAGGCCGAAGACGGTGCCACCGAACCGGTGATGGTGCTGGAAGCCCCCGGCTTGAGCACGATGTAGTTCGTGTTCAGGGAGATGGACTCCACCGGGCCGGTGGACGCCGAGCTGGAGGAGGCTGCCACAACGGTCACGGTCGCCGAGCAGGTCACATCTCCGGCGGTGGCCGTGATGGTCGCCTTGCCGGGGGCCACGCCGGTCACTTTGCCGAAATTGTTCACAGTGGCCACGCCGGGATCGGAGGAACTCAGCGAGACACTGATATAATTTGCTGCCGTGGTGGGCAGCACCGCCAGCGAGAGCGACGTGGTGTCGCCCACGGCAATGGTGCTGGACGCCAGCGTGATGTCCATCTCGGTCGCGATCATCGTGCTGTCGGGCTGGGTGGTGATGGTATAGGTGCAGCTGACATCGCCACAGGTGGCCGTGATGTTCGCCGTGCCCAGACCCACCGCCTGCGCCACGCCGTCCTCCCCGACCGAAACGATGTTCGGGTTATCGGAAACGTAGCTCACGCCGTTGCGGCTGGCGGCTTTCTGCGGCTGGACCACCGGCGAAAGCTGCTGGGCCGTGCCCACGGTCATGGTGGGGGCATAGTCCCCTGTTTCCACGCTCTCGGCCGCCACAGGGCTCCACGGGAAGGTGATGGCAGCCGGGGCAGAAATGGGGCTGGCTGCGGCTGCGGGCAGCGCTGCGCCTGCGGCCAACAGGCCCAGCAGGGCGGCGCTTACGGCCAGCTGTTTCGGGTTCAGTTTCATTCTATCGTACCTCTTTGGGCGTTGAGTTTGCGGACGCTGTTTAACGGAACAAAACGCCCAGGGCCTCCATGACATATTCAAAGTAAGTCAGCTTGTCGTACTCGACACGGGCGGTCACGCTCATGCCGTTGGCCAGATCGACCTTGTCGCCGCTGTTGCTCACCACGTAGGTGCTGTTGGGCTTGATGGTCATCTTGTAGTACGAGCCGGACTCGGTGGAGGTCACATCGCTGTCAATGGAAGTCACCGTGCCGGTCAGGTTGCCGTAGGAATACTCCGACAGGCCAGTGATGGCGATCTTGCAGGGGTCGCCCACATTGATGAGCGGCCGGTCGCTGACGGTCAGGGCCGCCACGATCTCCTGATCGCTGTTCTCGCTGGCCACGGTGGCCAGTGCCGAACCGGCGCTCAGCACCATGCCCACCTTATAGGGGGTGTCCATGTGGATGACGCCGGACGTGGGCGCATAGATGTAGTAATCGTTCGCACCGCTTGCCAGCGTATCCAGCTGGGCCTGAATGTTGTCGATGTTAGTCTGCACACTGGTCAGGTTGCTGGTGATGGACTGCAGCGTGGAGTAGTACAGCGCCTCGATCTCGCTCTGGTTCTGCTCCATCAGGGCCTTGATCTGCTCGTCGGAGTAGCCCGCCGCCTGATAGGGCGAAGCGTCAAAGGCCTTCTGCTGCACCTGGCTCTTGTAGCTCTCATACTGGTAATAATAGGGCTGGTCGTCCAGGTCGGTCTCGCTGAAATAGTTCGTATCGTCCTGAATGGACTTCAGCAGCTTTTCATACTGTGCCTTCTGCTTCTGATAGATCTCCAGCTGGCTCTTGTAGCTGTCCTGCTGCATGTCGATGTCGGTGCTCTTGACATGGGCGATGAGGTCGCCCTCGTTGACATAGCTACCCTCCGAGATGTTGAGCTCGGTGATGGAGCCGGAGTAGCTGGACATGATATAGGTCTTGTTGCTTGCCTGCACCGTGCCGGTCGACTGGCTGACGTAGGTGCGGTAGTTCTGGGTGCTCCAGATGGTCAGGAAGACCAGCAGGCCCGCCACCAGAAGGATCATCGCGTAGCCAAAGGGCGGCACACGCTTTTCCATCATGATGCGGCGATCCTGCAGGTCGGAAAGGTTCTGAATGGTCGTCATAATCACTTGGTCTCCATAAAGACGTCGAGCACACCGTTGTCGTCGTCCTGATTGACATAGACGCTGTACGAATCGCCGGTCGTCTCGATCTCATGCTCGAACGCATAGATATCCAGTTTCTGGCTGGCGAGGTTGCTGTAGCTCATGGGGCCGGTGTAGTGGGCATACAGGCAGTTGCGCACCCGCAGCAGAGCGTCCATCTGGTAGCCAGGGTCCAGCCGGGGGATCAGCTGGTTGACCTGCTGCATGAAGTAGATCTCCGCCGTGGGGTTGGGGCCCTTGCGCATCTTCACGCACTGCACGATGGGGCCAACCGGCATGGCGTCATGGCTGCGGATAAAGTTCTGCATCTGGGTCAGCACAATGGCCAGATTGCCCATATCCTCAACTTCCACCTTGCGCGACAGCACATTGGTCAGCTTCAGGGTCTTGTGTTCTGCAACTTGAATTTCTCTCATGGTATCGTCCACCTGTTTCTTTAGATTTTGCAATAGGTCATCGTCTATGGAAAATAGATCGGGGCTTCATTTTGGCCGGAAGGTCTGCCGTTGTACAACCTCTCCGTCACCTGCGGTGACACCTCTCCTTTTTGCTTCTTATTTTCCACACACGATCACCTATTACACCCCTCCGGTGCCGCAGACAGACCGTCTGCATCCACGCTTTTCAAGGGGATATAATAAGTGACATTATAAAAATAAGGTGTGCCAGAAGGCTTACGCCTCCTGGCACACCATTACGAGGCATTATCATCAGCCCCGCCTACAATGTAGGGCGGTGCGAATGAAATACACCAACTATTCAGCTAAGATTAGGCCTCGGTGATGAAGAAATCCTTACCGTCGAAGCTGCCCTTGTATGCCTTCTTATCGGCAGGACCCTTGAACAGAACAGTGTCGCCAGCCTTGTTAGCAACAGTAGCAGTGCCCAGGTTGTAGACAGCAGCAGCAGTGCCCAGAGTGGTAGCAAAAGAATCGCCGAAGTGGCCGTTCGCAGCAACGAACAGACCCTTCAGGTTCTGGCCCAGCTGCTTCCAGTTAGCATCGCCGCTGAAGACATAGCCCAGAGTCTTGTTCACAACGTTCTGGAGCTTAGCGTTACCAACGATGGTCACAATGTTGGTGTTGAAGGTCTTGACGTTGTCAAGAGTCCAGATCGGAGCGGTAACAGCGCCGATAGCCTCGATCACGCCACCACCAACAACATAGGTCATCTCGTTCTCTGCGATAACAGAGTAGTTTGCAGGCATCATCATAATGAATTACTCCCTTCAAATGATTGAATCGAATTTAGGACTTCTTCAGGCTGCGCAACCATCCAAAGCCATTTTTATGTAATCGAGTGCGCACTCGATTGCAACTTAATAAGTGATCGCCTCACCGCCGTCGTCGTCTTCCTCGACCACTGCGGCGTGAGCAATGGGTTTCGGCTCTTCCTTCTTGCGGCGGAAGATGCCCTGCTGCAAGTTCCAAAGCTCGTAATACTTGCCCTGTTTTGCCAGCAGTTCATCGTGTGTGCCGCGCTCCACGATCTCGCCGTGATCCATGACCAAGATCTGGTCACAGTCACGAACAGTGGATAGGCGGTGTGCCACGATGAGCATCGACTTGTCAGCCAGCTGGTTGTAGATCATATCAAAAATGGTATTCTCTGTGCCAAAGTCCAGGCTACTGGTCGATTCGTCCAGAATGTAGAGGTTCGAGTCCTTCAGGAATGCACGAGCCAGAGCAATGCGCTGCTTCTCACCACCGGACAGGCCGTTGCCAGCTTCCTCCAGATAGGTGTTGTACTGCAACGGCAGCTTACGGATGAACTCATGTGCATCTGCCTTCTTGGCAGCGTCCTTGACCTGCTCAAGGGTAGCTTCCGGACGCGAGATCCGGATATTCTCAAACAGAGTCTTGCTGAACAGCTCGACATTCTGCGGGACGTAAGAAATCGCACGACGTACCGATGCGTTGGTATACTCATTGAGGTTGATACCGTTCACATCAATTTCGCCGCTCTCCGGCTCATAATACTTGAGCAGGAGTTTGGTGATGGTCGATTTGCCGCTGCCGCTGCTGCCGACCAGCGCCACCTTCTGTCCCTGCGGGATGGTGAAGGAGATGTGGTTCAGTGCGGGGCTGCGGTTGCCATATCGGAACGTGACATCTTTGAATTCGATGTCGCCTTCGATCTGTTCCATCTCGGTGTGCTCTTCATCTTCGGCCTGTTCCGATTCATAATCCATGATCTCGGTCAGACGTTTCATGGAGATATCGGCTTCCTGAATCGACATCTGCATCGAGATCAGGTCGCTCACCGGAGAAGTAAAGTAACCGGACAGCGTGGTGAATGCCATATAGCCGCCCAGTGTCAGCTCACCGTTCAACACCTGCATGATGCCCACGTAAGTGGTCACCATATTCAGCAGGGTGGAGATCACCATCGACACCAGAGACTGGCCGGTGCTGATCTTGCTGGAACGGAGGCTGATCTTCAGGCTCTTGATGTACTCGCGTTCCAGAGCTTCCAGCTCGCGGTCTTCGCAGGCATTGCACTTGATGGTCTCAATGCCGCGCAGGCTCTCGATCATCTGGCTGTTCAGCATTGCGGACTGCTGCATCGTCTCTTCATTGATCCGCTTGTACGGCTGCTTGAAGATGATGACGAGGAGCAGGCTCAGCGCGGTGCTGAACAGGGTGAGCGAGAACAGCGAGGAGTTCATCCGGAACAGTACGATGCCAACGCCTACGGCCATCACCACGTCCATCACGATGGTCATCGCGATGTTGGTCAGGACCGATTTGATGGTGCTTGCATCGGAGTAACGGGTGGTGATCTCACCGGTCTTCCGCGTTGCGAAGAACTTCATCGGCAGTTTGTACACATGCTCGAAGTAGCCCAGCATCAGCGGAATGTCGATCCGGATGGACAGGAAGATCAAGATCCACTCGCGAACCGTGCTGAGCAGGTTGCTCGTGAGGTTGACCACGCTGAACACGAGGATCAGGGTGATGAGTAAGTTCTTCAACCCATACGGAAGCACCTCATCCATCAGTGCTTTGTTGAACACTGTAGAGACGATGCCAATGACCGTAAGGATCACCGAACAGAGGATTGCATAAATAAAAAGTTTTTTCTGGGGCCAGAGCAGGTCGAAATACCGCTTGAGCATGTGGTACTTGCCGGTGTTCTTATTCCCCTTGGCGTTTGCATCGGTGCTGGTGCCGTTGATGCTGGTGCCAGCTTTCTTTGCCTTGCCGCCCTTGAACTCCGATGTGGGGTTCATCAGCAACAGAACGCCGGTGAAGTTTTTATAGAAGTCGTCCAGGCTGATCTTTTCGAGGTCCTTGGCAGGGTCACCGATGACGACGTAATCCTTGCACTTGTACTTCTTGGAAGTGTCAGCCTTTTTTTCTTCTTCCTTCAACACATGCCTGCGGCGGGCATCATCGTCCTTGATCGTGGTCTTCTTGAAGATGACCACGAAGTGGGTCAAACCCTGGTCGGTGATGACCTGCGCAATGCAGGGAAGTGTGAAATCACTCAGAAAATTCTCGCGGTCCACTCGGACAGCGGCCGTGTTGAAGCCAAGCTCATTGGCGGCTTTCTGCAGGCCCACGAGGTTCGTGCCCTTCATGTCGGTTCCCATCATGTCGCGTAAGCGGGTGATGGTGATTTCCTTTTTGTAATGGAGGCACACCATTGCGAGACTGGCAGCTGCACAGTCGGTCGTGTCGTGCTGCCGCACATAGGTATAACGCATAGATGTTTCCTTTACAAGAGACCGACAACCTTCGGAAACGATCTCTTCTCTGTGTTCTAATATTCAAAACTGCCTTCCATATTCTAGCACATTGTGCGGAAATGTACAAGTAAAACTTTGTACGCATCACGCAGACAGCAGACAGGATGCAGATTTTGACGCAGGAGAAAAGGTTCTGTCACGCTCCATCTAAAGCAGCGCATAGCCCTCTGCTTTGCCCTGCCCTGCGGAGAATCAGGGCAAAGCAGAGGCCAAGCTGCTATCAAAAAGAAGGGAGCGCCTACCCTTTGATCTACCAAACGCTTCAGGAAAGTTCCTAAAGCTTAGATGCAGTATACCACAATCTGACAGCTTCTTCAAGAGGACATTTTTTAAGAAACCGTTAATTTTGAAGAAAGTGTGAAAAATGTCACAAAATAGTTACAGCCTGCATCTATGAAAAAGGCGGCAGGTGTGATCCCCGCCGCCGATTTATTGGCGCCTCTTGCCTGACTCGAACAGGCGACACCCTGATTAACAGTCAGGTGCTCTAACCGACTGAGCTAAAGAGGCATGTATTCAGAGCTTTACAGCGGTAAAAGCTGCTGCGAGTAGGATTATACCTCTTTTGCCTATATTTTGCAAGTCTTTTTCGAAAATTTATGAAAAAAGCTTTTAGGCGGGGGGGTGCTCCTCGCAGGAGGTGCTAGAGGGTGAGCCTTCTCAATCTGCAAAACTGCGAAGTGGACGGAATGCCAAAGCCTCTCCTACCAGGGGAGCTGGCGCGAAGCGCCTGAGAGGTTGTACCAAAGGAAAGCTCCCTCTTTGAAAACAGTCTGTCGAGCGCAGCGATGCCTGAGCGCTCATCCAAAGTCCACCTCCCCTGTTTCCTGCAAATTTTTCGTCCTCCTCCTGCTATAATCTCCAAAAAGGGGGCGGGGCTTATCCGGGCCGTGATCTATCTCGATGTTCTTCTGCTGGTCAACTTTCTCACGACTGCGCTGTTTCTGCTGGCTGCGGGGCTGTTGTGCGGCGTGAGTACATCGGGCGGGCGGGTCGTAGGCGGGGCGCTGGCCGGGGCGGCAGCCTCCCTCATCCTGCTGGCCCCTGCCCTGCCGTGGCCGGTGTCAGTCGGGTATCAGCTGGCCTCCGGGGCCGGCATCGTCCTGCTTAGCTATGGGTTTCCGGGCGGGCGGTGTTTTCTGCGGCTTCTGGCATGGTTCGCAGCCCTTCATTTTGCGCTGACGGGAGCAGTGCTCCTGCCCGGCGCACAGGCCAACAATTTCAGCGTCTACCTTCCCCTCTCGCCGGGGCTGCTGCTGGTCTGCGCCGGGGGCGTGTATCTGGCTGTGCAGGGCATCCTGCGGTTTCTGGGCCGGAACGGCGGGCAGACGTTTCCCGTCACTCTGCAAATTGGCAGCGCATCCCTCCCGCTCCGGGCCTTCTGCGACACCGGTTTCTCGGTGCAGGAACCGCTTTCAGGCCGGGAGGTCGTACTCGTGCGCTTTGCCGCCGTGCAGAACGCCCTGCCCGGCCCGCTGCGCTCCTACTTATCCGCTTACTTCGCAGCCCCTTCCACCCTGCCGCCGCCCGAACTCGGCCTGCGGTTCGTCCCCTGCACCACAGTGTCCGGGCACTGCATCCTGCCCGCCGTCCCGGCCATACTGGCTTCGGCTCCGGCTCAGCCGCTCTATGCAGCCTTCTGTGACCTTCCGCCCCCGCCGGGCGGCTGGGAGCTGTTGCTCTCGCCAGCCGTTGTGCCCGATGCTGCGTTCCGATGAGCCGTTAAACCTCTCAGTCTCGCCCTCATTGGCAGCACCCAAGAATCCCGCCCACAAAAAGGAGGCTTTTCGTTGAATCACCTGTTATCGTTTTTCCGTCGGCTGTACGTCCTGTTCGTCTGCCCCGGCGCCGCCCACTATGTCGCCGGGGCGCCCAGCCTGCCGCCGCCCCTGACGCCGGAGCAGGAAAAAGCCCTGCTCGCCCGGATGATGGCAGGCGACCGCACCGCGCGGGATGACCTCATCACCCACAACCTGCGGCTGGTGGTCTACCTTGCCAAAAAGTACGAAAACACCGGCGTCCCTGCCGAGGACATGATCTCCATCGGTACCATCGGGCTGATCAAAGCGGTCAATACCTTCACGCCGGAACGGAACATCAAACTTGCCACCTACGCAAGCCGCTGCATCGGCAACGAGATTTTAATGTATCTGCGCAAAAGTTCCAACCGCCGCCAGGAGGCCAGCATCGACGAGCCTTTGAACGTGGACGGCGACGGCAACGAGCTGCTTCTCTCCGACATCCTCGGCAGCGACGAGGATCTGGTCAGCCAGCGGCTCGAACAGAGTGCCGAGCGGGCCACCCTCCGGCAGTCGGTGGCCCTGCTCTCCCCGCGGGAGCGCCAGATCATGGAACTGCGCTTCGGGCTGCTGGACGGTGTCGAGCGCACCCAGAAAGAGGCCGCCGATGCCCTCGGCATCAGCCAGAGCTACATCTCCCGCCTCGAAAAACGCATCATCCGGGAATTGAAAAAGAAGCTGGAGGACTGAGCGGGCAAAAATTCCCACGCATGATTCCCCTGCCCCCGCCCCATACTTCCGGTAACGTCAAAACGAAACCGGAGGGGCGCGGATGTACAACAAAGTCGAGCTCTGCGGGATGGATACGGCACAGCTGCCTGTCCTGACCGAAACACAGAAGCGGGAGCTGCTGACGCGGGCCCATGCGGGCGACGCCGCCGCCCGCCAGCAGATGATCGAGGGCAACCTGCGGCTGGTGCTCAGCGTGGTGCAGCGGTTCGCCCAGCGAGGCGAGAATCTCGACGACCTGTTTCAGGTAGGCTGCATCGGGCTGATCAAGGCCATTGACAACTTTGATCCGGCCCAGAACGTGCGGTTCTCCACCTACGGCGTCCCGATGATCATCGGCGAGATCCGCCGCTTTCTGCGGGACAACAACGCCCTGCGGGTCAGCCGGTCGCTGCGGGATACGGCCTATAAAGCCATGCAGGCGCGGGAGAGGCTGGAAAAGCAGCTGGGCCGGGAGCCTACCGTGAACGAGATCGCGCAGCAGGCGGGCCTGTCCCGCCGGGAGGTGACGGCGGCGCTGGAGTCGGTGGTGGAACCGCTCAGCCTTGAGGAGCCGCTCTATACCGACGGCGGCGACGCCATGTATGTCATCGACCAGGTGCGTGACCCCGACGGCGAGGACAGCTGGATCAGCGGCCTGCAGTTCCGGGAGACTGTCGCGTCCCTGACCCCGCGCGAAAAGCGGATCATGGAGCTGCGCTACCTCAAGGGCGAAACGCAGATGGAGGTGGCGCGGGAGATCGGCATCAGCCAGGCGCAGGTCAGCCGGCTCGAAAAGGCCGCGCTGGAACAATTCCGCAGCAAATAGCAGCAAAAGCGGCGCACCCTTATATAACCTATATATAAGGATGCGCCGCCGCTCTTATTTTTTGCCGTATTTCCGGCGGGTGGCCGCCCCGCCCCGCAGATGTCGCTCGGCCTTGTTCCGGGCCAACACTGCCTGCACCCGCTGGAACAAGTCGGGGTCCACCCGCCGCAGCCGGGACGAAACGTCCTTGTGCACGGTGGATTTGCTGCACCCGAACGCCCGCGCTGCGGCCCGCACCGTTGCGCTGTTTTTTGCGATGTACTCCCCCAGCAGTGCAGCCCGCTGTTCCGGTTCCACTTTCATGCCCTGTCCCCTCCTCCGCAAGACTCCTTGGTAAAAAATATGAGGCAGAGGGGCGCAATATGCCCGCCGGGGCTTGACTTTTGGCGTTGGACGACTATACTGGGAAACAGACATGAAAACAGGGGCGCCGAAAGGCTGAGATCCGCACACTGCGGAGTACCCTTGAACCTGATCCGGGCAATGCCGGCGTAGGTAGTTTGCGGAATGTTTCCATCTTTCACAAACGAAGCCTCTACGCCTGCTGATCGCAGGCGTATTTTGTTTTTGTGTACTATATTTTAGAGGAGCGAATCCAAAATGTCGAATTCCTATTCCAAGACCCGCATTCTGGTGGAGTGCGCCCTGATGATCGCCATCGGCACCGTGCTGTCGAACATCAAAATCTTCACCATGCCCAACGGCGGCAGCGTCACCCTGCTGAGCATGCTGCCCTTTGTGCTGGTGTCCTTCCGCCATGGCGTCAAGTGGGGCCTGTTCACCGGCCTGGTCAACGGCTGCCTGCAAATGCTGCTGGGCTTCTGGGCACCCCCGACGCCCACCTTCCTGTACTTCCTGGGCGAAGTCCTGCTGGACTACCTCATCGCCTTCATGGCGCTGGGCACGGCTGAGCTGTTTGCCCGCCCCTTCAAGAACCGGATGGTCGGCGTGGCTTTCGGCACCTTTATGGCTGGTGTGCTGCGCTTCCTGTGCAGCTTCCTCTCCGGTGTGCTCGTCTGGGGCAACCTGAACGAGGGCCTGAGTGCCTGGACCTACAGCCTGGTCTACAACGCCAGCTACATGCTGCCGGAGACCCTGCTCACCGTGGTGGCCGCTGTGCTGCTCATCAAGGTGGCCCCGCAGATCTTCGACCGCCAGTACACCAAAGCCTGATTTTTCACGCACCATCGCGCCCCGGCAGGTCCACCGCCCGCCGGGGCGCTTTTTTCTGCAAAAACTTCGCAGGAAATTCGAAAAAAGTGTTGACAGCATCCCTTCATGCTGGTATAATAACTCACGTCGCAAGACACGAAACCAAACATGTGGGGGATTAGCTCAGCTGGGAGAGCGCTTGCATGGCATGCAAGAGGTCAGCGGTTCGATCCCGCTATTCTCCACCAAAAAAGCACTGTACTTCGTAGGAAGTATGGTGCTTTTCTTTTTGCTGAAGCCGATTTTTGGGGGCTGCATTGCTTCGCCTGCACCGTTTTCAGGCTTTTGCAGGCGGTTCCTATACAACCCCCAAACTTTTGACTTTACACCGTTTTCCAAAAACGCCGAGGACGCCTCCCACAGTGGAAAGGTTCCTCGGCGTTCTTCATTTCATGCTTTCTGATGATCCGGCCAACTGCAGCGCAGCAGCTTACAGCCACTGTTTCAGCACGTCGTTCAGCTTATTCAGGTCCAGCGGTTTGGCGATATGTTCGTTCATGCCGGTGTTCTTGGCCAGCTGCACGTCCTCGGCGAAGGCGTTCGCCGTCATGGCGATGATGGGCACTTTGCCCCGGCTGCCGGAAAGGGAACGGATCGCCGCCGTTGCTTCGTAGCCGTTCATGACCGGCATCTGAATATCCATCAGGACGAGGCTGTACCAGTTTTCCGGGGCCGCCGCGACCTTTTCGACAGCGATCTTTCCGTTTTCAGCCGTTTCGACCGTCACACCGGTCATGCCCAGGATCTCGGTCGCGATCTCGCGGTTCAGGTCGTTGTCTTCCACCAGCAGGAGCCGCTTGCCCGTGTAGTCCGTTTTTGCAAAGTCTTCCAGATAATTCCGGGCGTTTTTCTCTTTCTTGCCGGAGGTGAACTGCCGCAGGGTCGCCGTCAGGCGGGAGCGGAACAGCGGTTTTGCTATAAACGCATCCACGCCCGCCGCTCTGGCTTCTTCTTCGATCTCGCTGAACTCGAAGGAGGTCAGGATGATGATCGTGACGTCTTCCCCGACGCATTCCCGAATCCTTCTGGCCGTTGCGATGCCGTCCATCTCCGGCATCTTCCAGTCCAGGATCACCGCAAAATAATCGCAGCCAGTCTTGCGCCGTGCCGCGCAGCGTTCCACGGCTTCCTTGCCGGTCAGGACCCATTCGCCTGCGATGCCGATCTCCCGCAGGGTATCGACGGTGCTTTCGCAGCAGGTCTGGTCGTCGTCCACGACCAGCACCGGCAGGTCGAACAGTTCTTTTTCCTGCTCTTTCTCGTCTTCCTGCAATTTCAGATAGACCGTGACCGTAATCTTCGTGCCCTTGTTGGGGGCGCTTTCGACCTGAATGTCGCCATTCATCAGGTTGACGATGTTCCGGGCGATGGCCATGCCCAGACCGGTGCCCTGCACCTTGGTCGTCCGGTGATCGTCCGCCCGGCTGAACGGCTCGAACATGATCTTCTGAAATTCCGGCGTCATGCCGATGCCGTTGTCCGCGATGGAAAACTCGTAGCAGCCCAGCTCCGAGAAGCCGTTCGGCTTTTCCTTGATGGAGAAAGTGATGCTGCCTCCATCCGGGGTGTACTTGATGGCGTTGCTCATCAGGTTCACAAAGACCTGCTGGATGCGCAGGCTGTCGCCGCAGACGGCCTCGTGCTCGATGTGCTCCACGTGGACTTCGAGCTGATGGTGGTGCTCGTCGATTGCCGGTTTTGAGAGGGTGAGCAGGTTATCGACCAGCTCTGGCAGGCTGAAATCCTCCTCGGCAAGGCTCATCCGCCCGCTCTCGATCCGGGCCATGTCCAGCACTTCGTTGATCAGGCCCAGCAGATGGCGGCTCGCCTTGGTGATCTTGCCAAGGCATTTGACGACTTTGTCCTGATTTTCGATGTTGGCCCCCGCAATGGCCGTCAGGCCCACGATGGCGTTCATCGGCGTCCGGATGTCGTGGGACATATTAGAGAGGAAATCCGTCTTGGCGCGGCTTGCGTTCTCGGCCGCGCGGTACGCTTCCTTCAGTGCCTTATGGGATTCGATCTCGGCCTTTTTCTCCTGTGACACATTCATCGACGCCAGCAGAACTTTGACCAGCTTCGTGCCGTCCCACTCCAGCGGGATGAAGGACGCGATCTTATAGGTGTTTTCGTCCAGCGAGCAGTATTCAAATTTGTAGATGTCGTTCTCGCCCTGCAAATTCCTGCGGATATTTTCCGGCGAGATTCTAGCATCCAATGCGTCCAGCGATTCCAGTGTCTTATACTTTGCAACTACCTGCTCCACAAAATCATGGTAGGTTCCGGTCGGCGCGTATATCATTTCACCTTGCAGGTTATAGAACCGATAGCGGTCATTTTCCAGATCGCAGACGACGAAGCGGTCCAGCAGGCGCACCATGCTCTGGATCAGCAGCTCCATGGATGCGTTGTCCGAAGCCATCTGCATCCGCTGTGCCGTCTCTGCTTTGGACTCTGTGATGTCCCGCAAAAAGATCATCGCATAGTCCGAGTCCCCGATCTCGCCGCGCATGACCACATTGCTGACCCATCGTTCCTCCCCATTCAGAACGATGCGGCACTCCTGACACAGCTCCGTCTCAAGCCCCTTCAATTTTTCGGTGATGTAGGCGCGGTCGTAGAAATCCGTGACCTTCTGTTTGTCCTGTTCGACCACATAGTTGTCCACAAAGAATTTGATCAGCTCGTCCCATGTCTGGCTCTGCTCAAAGGCCGTCATCAGGGAGGCCTCCACCTTGAAAGCATCAAAGGTGTTCTGTTCCAGATTCACATAATATTCGCAGAGGTTCGCGTTGGTGAACGCGCGGTGGAACGCTGCCGCCCGCTGCGCCTGCATCCGGCTTTGCTTTTCTTCCTCAATGTTGTAGATGATGCCGGTGATGCGGCTGGCCGTGCCATCCAGACGGCGGATCACTTCTGCCGAGGCCCGGAACCACTGATATGGGCCGTTTTGCAGCTTCAGCCGGTACTCCACGCTGAACTTTGTGGTGTTGGTCTTGTCGGCCACCGTTTTCAAAAGCAGCGTCATCACCCGGTCTTTGTCCTCCGGGTGCAGAAGCTCCGACCACGCATCCAGCTGGTTCGGGAAATCCAGAGCGTCATGGTACCCCAGGATCTGCCGGAAGGCATGGCTCCAGCTCACACGGACGATCCGGCCCGTTTCATCGCATTCAAAGGTCCACGGTGCCGAGTGGATGGACTCATTGACCAGCGCAAGGTCTTCATACGCCCAGTTCACCTGCACCGACAGCACCCAAAGCGGCCTGCCGTCTGCGTCCACGGCATCTTCCTTATAAAAATGCACATAGACCGGTGTTCCATCGGCTGTGAGGATCTGGCCCTCCCCTGCGCCCCGGATCTGACGAAAGCGCTCCGGTTCGAGGAAGCTGACGTTTTCCCCATAAAACAGGTTCTTCAGCAAACCCTTCGTCCGCTCCATCAGGGACGCATAGCTGTGGTTCAGGTTATGCAGCAGCAGTTCGCTGACCGACAGGATCGGCAGGCCCGCATCATAGTACCCGGTCATGGTCCCGATGCCGCCATTCTGATGGATCGTGTTCTGCATCACCTGAAGCACGTTCTCTCCCAATTTTTCCGTATCGGATGTATAGATCTCATCCGTAAGTCGATTGTTAAACTTCATTTTCATCCTCGTACATGTTCGAATCTGCCGTGCGTTCCGGCCTCGCCAGATGGCATACAATAACAATTATAGTATACAACCGTCCAGTCACCCGTTCAAGCCATTTTTCAATAAGGTAAACATTTCTCCGGTGCCCCGCGCTCCCCCCATTTTTCGGGCAGATTGCAACAAAAGTCCGGAATTTTCCGCAAAGGGCTCCATTTTTCATTGCTTTTTCCTAAAAACACGTTAAGATTTCTTGAAATGCCGTTGTAGGGGTGGTAGAATGGTCTTATGTCTCAATCGTGCTGCGCCTTTTTTCCGGCTCTCGAACAGCTTTTTGTCAGAGTGCCGGGCAGGCCGCACGCAGGGGGCGGCGTCATTCCCGTGGGGTGGGCTGTATCATCATACAAGAATCCGGGCCAGCCCGCTGCACTGCGGCGGCTGGCAGCGGGCCGTGAGGAAGAGGAACATAAAAAATGAAGAAGAACACACTGCACAGCCTGTTTGCCCTGCTGACCGCCCTGGTGATGGCGGTCTGTCTGCTGACCGGCTGCGGCGCAGCGGACACCGAGCAGGTGGAAGCACAGGAAGACGCCGAGACCATTCAGGTGTATCTGTGGACTGCCGCCCTGTACGACACCTACGCCCCCTACATCCAGGCCCAGCTGCCGGACGTGAACATTGAGTTCATCGTCGGCAACAACGATCTGGATTTTTACAAATTTTTGCAGCAGAACGGCGGTCTGCCGGATATCATCACCTGCTGCCGCTTCTCACTGCACGATGCAGCGCCCCTGAAGGACAGCCTGATGGATCTTTCCACCACCAACGAGGCGGGTGCCGTCTACAACACCTACCTCAACAGCTTCAAAAATGAGGACGGCAGCGTGAACTGGCTGCCGGTGTGCGCCGACTCCCACGGCTTCGTGGTCAACCGCAGCCTGTTTGCGCAGTATGACATCCCGCTGCCCACCGATTACGCGAGCTTCGTTTCGGCCTGTCAGGCATTTGAGAAGGTGGGCATCCGCGGCTTTACCGCCGATTACGCCTACGATTACACCTGCATGGAAACGCTGCAGGGGCTTTCTGCTGCCGAGCTGACCACGGTGGACGGGCGCAAGTGGCGCACCGCTTACAGCGACCCCGCCAACACCACGCGGGTCGGGCTGGACGATACCATCTGGCCGGGTGCCTTCGAGCGGATGGCACAGTTCATTCAGGATACCCACCTTACAGCAGACGACCTGAACCTGTTTTACGATGACGTGATAGACCTGTTCCGGAACGGAAAAGTGGCCATGTACTTTGGCAGCTCTGCCGGCGTGAAGATGTTCCAGGATGAGGGCATCGACACCACCTTCCTGCCCTTTTTCAGCCAGAACGGCGAACAATGGATCATGACCACTCCCTATTTCCAGGTGGCGCTGAACCGTGACCTGGAGCAGGACACGGCCCGCCGCGCAAAAGCCATGAAGGTGCTGGACGTCATGCTCTCCGAGGAGGCACAGAACCGGATCGTCTCGGAAGGGCAGGACATTCTGAGCTACAGCCAGGACGTTCCCCTGCGCCTGACCGATGCCATGAAGGACACCCGCTCTGTGGTGGAAGAAAACCACATGTACATCCGCATCGCCTCCAACGATTTCTTTGCCATCTCCCAGGATGTGGTCTCCCAGATGATCGCGGGCAAGCTCACGGCAAAGCAGGCCTATCAGGCGTTCAATGCCCAGCTTCTTGCGGACGAGGAGCCTGCTGCGGACGAGGTCGTGCTGACCTCTGAGAAACGCTATTCCAACGTGTTCCACAAAGACGGCGGCACCGCCTCCTTCTCCGTCATGGCGAACACCCTGCGCGGCCTTTACGGCACCGATGTGCTGCTCGCCGCCGCAAACAGCTTTACCGGCGGTGTGCTGCAGGCCGACTACACCAGACAAATGGCAGCTTCCATGATTATGCCGAACGGCCTGCGGGCTTACCAGCGCACGATGACCGGCGCGGAACTGAAGGAGACCGTCCGCGCCTTTGTGGAAGGCTGCGAGGGCGGCTTTGTGCCCTTCAACCGCGGCTCCCTGCCGGTGGCCAGCGGCATCGCACTGAATGTTCAGGAGAACAGCGGCAGCTACACCCTGACCGGCATCACCCGGAACGGCCAGCCGCTCCGGGATGACGACACCGTGACCGTGACCTGTCTGGCCACGGCCAGCCAGATGGCACCGCTGCTTTCCGGCGAAAACGGCGCGTTCCCCTGCCTTGACACGCCGGTCAAGCAGGCCTGGCGCGAGGCTCTCTCCGGCGGCGGCGTGGTGCTTGCAGAGCCGGAACACTACATGACACTGAGGTGAACAGAATGCCAGACGAAAAGCACGAACCAAACCAAAACGGCCATTTCCGGCAAAAATTGTTCTCTGCTGCTGCCATCCTTCTTCTGGTCTTGCTGGCAGCCAGTTTCGGCCTTCAGTATCTCTCGTTCGTGTCGCAGACCATCTATCAGGAAAGCACCTCGCATCTGGAAGAATTGCTGCACAAATCCAACAATATGCTGAAAGAGATGGTGCGTAAGAACGTGAGCTATCTGCACCTGTACAACCGCTTTCTGGAAAGCACCTCGGACGCGGACGCAATTCAGGCATATATCGAGAAAGCGCAGCAGGACATCGGATTTGCCGGCTTCTACTTCCTTTCCTATGACGGCAACTACATGACCGTGACCGGGGAAACAGGCTACCTTGGCTTGCAGACAAATCTGGACGAAAAGCTCGCCGATGGCGAGGATATCGTGGTGAACACAGCACTGCCCGGCAAGGCGCAGATGCTTGTGTTCATCTGTCCCGAAACACAGGGCAGCTACCGGGGCTTTGCCTACGATGCCGTTGCCATCTCTTATTATAATAATGCGGTGCTGAAGCTGCTGGACAACTCTGCGTTTCAGGGCAACGCCAGCAACTATGTGATCTACCGGGATGGACGGGTCGTCATCGACAATTCCGTAAACCGCAGGAAAACGATCTACAACTTCATTGCGATGCTGCGCGACTCTTCCGACCTTTCCGAGGAGGAGATCCTTACGCTTTCGGGTGATTTTGCGCAGGGCCGCAGCGGAAACCGGAAGATAACGCTGGGCGACACCCGTTATTATCTGGTCTACGAGGGCACGGCGGTGCACAACTGGACGATGGTGGGGCTTGTGCCGGTCAACATCGTCAACGCCAGTCTGGACAAGCTGTGGTTCCGCACGGCACAGATCGTAACGGGCATCGTCACCGGTCTTGCCGCCGCCATCATCCTGCTCATCCTGCGCCGGAACCGCACCACCCTGCACCAGAAAAATACCGAGATCCTGTACCGTGACGAGCTGTTCCAGAAGCTCTCGCTGAACGTGGACGACGTGTTCCTGATGCTGGACGCAGAGACCTCCAAGGTGGATTACATCAGCCCGAACGTCGAGCGCCTGCTGGGCATCCCGTGGAAAGAAGTCCGCCAGGATGTTTTTGTACTGGACAGACTGCACCCGAAAGGCTCCCCGGCGCACGGCAAAAACTTTCTGGAAGGGCTTCTCAGCGGGCAGCAGCGCGAATGGGATCTTGAGTATGAGCATCAAGAGACCGGGGAGCGCCGCTGGTTCCATAACATCGCCATAGGCAGCGAGGTAGAGGGCCGGACGAAGTACATCCTGGTGCTGTCGGACCGCACCGCCGACAAACAGGCGAATCAGGCCCTCTTGGAGGCCGTTGCGGCCGCCGAGACCGCCAACCGCGCCAAGAGCACCTTCCTTTCCAATATGTCCCACGATATCCGCACCCCCATGAATGCCATCATCGGCTTCACCACACTGGCGGTCAGCAACATCGACGACAAGGAGCGGGTAAAGGATTACCTCACCAAGACCCTCGCTTCCAGCAACCACCTGCTCTCCCTCATCAACGATGTGCTGGACATGAGCCGCATCGAAAGCGGAAAGATCCATCTGGAAGAGACCGAGGTCAACCTCTCGGATGTGCTGCACGACCTGAAGACCATCGTCAGCGGGCAGATCCACGCAAAGCAGCTGGATCTGTATATGGACGCCATGGATGTGACCGACGAGGACGTCTACTGCGACAAGACCCGGCTGAACCAGGTGCTGCTGAACCTGCTGTCCAACGCCATCAAGTTCACCCCGGCGGGCGGCATGGTCTCGGTGCGGGTGCGGCAGCTTGCGGGTCCGATGCACGGCTGCGGGCAGTATGAGTTCCGCGTCAAGGACAACGGCATCGGCATGAGCCAGGAGTTTGCCCAAAAGATCTTTGAGCCCTTTGAGCGGGAGCGCACCTCCACGGTCAGCAAGATCCAGGGCACCGGCCTTGGCATGGCCATCACCAAAAACATCGTGGATATGATGGGCGGCACCATCGAGGTGCAGACAGAGCAGGGCAAGGGCACCGAGTTCATCATCCGTGTGCCGCTGCGCGCGCAGGCGGAACACCGCCCGGTGGAAAAGATCACCGAGCTGGAGGGCCTGAAGGCGCTGGTGGTGGACGACGATTTCAACACCTGCGACAGCATGACCAAGATGCTGGTCAAGGTGGGGATGCGCTCGGAGTGGACACTCTCCGGCAAGGAGGCCGTGCTGCGCGCACGGCAGTCCATCGAGATGAGCGATGCCTACCATGCCTACATCATCGACTGGCGTCTGCCGGATATGAACGGCATCGAAGTCACCCGCCAGATCCGCAGCCTGAACGACGACACCCCCATCATCATCCTGACCGCCTACGACTGGTCTGACATCGAGGTGGAGGCAAAGGCCGCCGGTGTGACGGCGTTCTGCTCCAAGCCCATGTTCCTCTCCGACCTGCGCGAGACCTTGATGAGCGCCCTCGGCCAGAAACGGACGGACGCCACGCAGGAGCTTCTGCCCGAAAAAGAGGAAAGCTTCAAGGGCCGCACCATCCTGCTGGTGGAGGACAACGAGCTGAATCGCGAGATCGCGCTGGAAATTCTGCGCGAGTACGGCTTCCAGGTCGATACGGCCGAAAACGGCGCGGTGGCGGTGGAAAAAGTCCGCACCAGCGCACCGGGCCGCTATGATCTGGTGCTGATGGATGTGCAGATGCCGGTCATGGACGGCTACACCGCCACCCGGCAGATCCGCGCTTTGGAGGACCCGGCGCTGGCCGGGATTCCCATCCTCGCCATGACGGCCAACGCCTTTGACGAAGACCGCCGCAACGCACTGGCAAGCGGCATGAACGGCTTTTTGTCCAAGCCGATCATCGTCGGCGACCTGGTGCAGGAGCTGCGCAAGATCTTATCAGATGCGCGCTCCCTTTTCCCGCCGTCTTGACAAGCCCGGCGCATCTGGTACAATACAACAAAGGCTCTGCGGCAGCCCCTTTACAGCTTGCGGCCGTACACTCCGGGAAAGGAACTTCATCATGGATTCGAACACCAAACGCTCTCTGCTCGTCACCGTTGTGGGGGTAACACTTTTTGTTGCACTGCTGCGGTTTTCGGATGTTCTCGCCTTTGCGGCACGTCTTGTGGATCTGGTGCTGCCCATACTGGCGGGCGGCATCCTGGCACTTTTCATCAACGTGCCCATGACCGGGCTGGAAAAGCGGCTGAAGCAGCTGTTCCGCAAGGGCGGAAAGCAGCCGCCGGACAAGACCCTTCATCTCCTCAGCTTTTTCCTCACGCTGGTCGGCATCGTGCTGGTGCTGGTGCTTGCGCTGACCCTGCTGGTGCCGGAACTGGTCAAATCGTTCCACAGCCTTTATCTGCAGATCGAGTCGAACATCCCCCGCTGGACCGCCTACCTCAGCGCACAGGACGCCGACATGGGCTGGCTGATGCACTGGCTGGAGGGCATCAACTGGGAGCAGCTGCTCCACAAAGCCGCCGACAGCATCGACAAGGTGCTGGTCAATGCGGTGGGTGCCGTGTCCGCCACGGTGAACGTCATCGTGACGGCCTCCTTCGCCCTCATCATCTCCGTCTATCTGTCGCTTGGGACGGAGAGCCTTGGCCGACAGGCCCATACGCTGGTGTGCGCGTATCTGAAGCCCCGCCACGCCGCCGGGCTGCTCCGGTTCTGCCGCCTGTTCCGGCAGTCCTTCGCCAATTTCCTGACCGGCCAGTGCAGCGAGGCGGTGATCCTCGGCGTTCTCATGGCCTTTGCATTCTCCGTTTTCCAGCTCCCCTACGGCAGTCTGGTGGGGATGCTGACCGCCATCTGTGCCATCATCCCCTATGTGGGTGCCCTCATCTCCTGCGTGGTCAGCGTGTTCCTTGTGCTGCTGGTGGACCCGATGCTGGCGGTGCGCTGCCTCATCGTTTACCTCGCGGTGCAGTTCATCGAGAACCAGTTCATCTACCCCCGTGTCGTGGGCAAGTCCGTCGGGCTTTCGCCGCTCTACACCCTGATTGCCGCCATGATCGGCGGCAACCTCTTCGGCATCCTCGGCATCATCTTCTTCATCCCGCTGACGGCGGTGGTCATCGAGCTTGTGAAAGAGGATGCCTGCCGACGCCTGCAAACCAACGGGAACCCATCATGACCCCCAGCCCCCGGAATGCGCCCGCCGCGCTCCGGGGGCGTTTTTGTCGGCCCGGCCCTGTTTGCCGGGTTTCTTTTTTCTTGCCTTTTCCCCCGGTGTGTGCTATACTTTTCCTCGAACTGAATAGAAAACAGCAGGTGCGTTCCGCCCATGCCTCCGGGCCGCGGCAGGAACGTTAAAAGGGAAGCGGGTGCAGATCCCGCACGATCTCGTCACTGTGATAAGGGAGTCTACTGTCCGGGTGCTTTGGGCACCGGCCACTGAACCGTCCGGTCTGGGAAGGCGGCAGTAGGCGTTGAACTTTCAGTCAGGAAACCTGCCCGCTGTTGGTACGGGGGCATCTGCCCCAGATCACGAGGAATTGGTTGTACCAAAAAGCCCGAACCACTGTAAGGGGTCTTTTTGTTTTGCCGTCCCGCAAGCAAAAAGGCTCTTTTTTCGTTGTTCGGGTCCTCTTTCCTGTGCCCTTCTGTTCAGCGCCGCAATGTTTCAGACAGGAAAGGAAGATCACACATGAGAAAACGCACTCTCCACAAGACGGCGGCCGCCCTGACCGCCCTGGCACTCTGCGCCGGTGTTCTGACCGGCTGCGGCGGGGCCGCAAGTTCCACCGCTGCCTCCAGCACGGCAGGCTCTGCCGCTGCCAGCAGCGAAGTTTCGAGCGAGGAGGCCGATGAATTGGCCGCAAAGAATGTCGCAGACCTGATCGACGCCATTTATGTGCAGGAGCGCACCGATGACACGGACGCCCAGTGCGCTGCCGCCAAGGCTGCCTGGGACGCCCTGACCGACGCCCAGAAGGAGCTGGTGGAAGGCGAAGAGGCCGACCCCGACTACTTTGGCCGCGACACCGGCGATGCCTCCCAGGATGACCCCCGCAACGCGGACGACATCGGCGAGAACGAGCTGCTGGTCGTCAGCTTCGGCACCTCCTTCAACGACAGCCGCGCCGCCGACATCAAGGGCATCGAGGATGCTCTGCAGGCGGCCTATCCGGACTGGTCTGTCCGCCGCGCCTTCACCGCTCAGATCATCATCAACCATGTCCAGGCTCGTGACGGCGAGAAGATCGACAACATGCAGCAGGCCATGGACCGCGCTGTGGCCAACGGCGTGAAGAATCTGGTCGTCCAGCCCACCCACCTGATGCACGGTGCCGAGTACGACGAGATGATGGAGATGATCGACAGCTACCGCGACAAGTTCGAGTCCGTCGCGGTGGCCGAGCCCTTGCTGGGTGAGGTCGGCGCAGACGCCGCCGTCATCAACTCCGACAAGGAAGCCGTCGCCAAAGCCATCACCGCTGCTGCCGTGAAGGATGCCGGTTTCGACAGCCTGGATGCAGCCGCTGCCGAGAAGACCGCATTCGTCTTCATGGGCCACGGCACCTCGCACACCGCAAAGGTCAGCTACAGCCAGATGCAGACCACCATGCAGACCCTCGGCTATGACAATGTCTTCATCGGCACCGTCGAGGGCGAGCCGGAGGAGACCGCCTGCGAGAACGTCATCGAGGCCGTCAAGGCTGCCGGTTACACCAAGGTCGTTCTGCGCCCGCTGATGGTCGTTGCCGGTGACCATGCCAACAACGATATGGCCGGTGCAGATGATGACTCCTGGCTGAGCCAGTTCAAGGCTTCCGGTGCATTTGAGGAAGTGGACACCCAGATCGCCGGTCTGGGCGAGATCTCCGACATCCAGCAGCTCTACATCGCACACACCAAGGCTGCGATCGAATCTCTGAACGGCTGATATCGTGTGCCCCAATGCCCGAAGGGAGTGATCTTTTCGGGCATTTTTTATGGAGGATGCCCCCGCATGAGGAGGCCCCCTCCCCCATGGGCAGTTCTCTGCCCGCTCAAATCTGATCGCGAGGTATTTTGATCTATGCACTGCAAACAGTTTCTTTCCCTGTCCGTCGCTTCCCTGCTGCTGGCTGCTGCCCTGACCGGCTGCGGGGCGGCCTCTTCCACTGCAAGCTCTGCCGCAGGCTCGGAGGCCGCTTCGTCCGTGGCCTCCTCTGCGGCTGCATCCGAGACCGCTGCCGCCGCTCTGCCGGACGGCGTCTATACCGCGGATTTCGACACCGACAGCGGCATGTTCCACGCGAACGAAGCCTGCGACGGCAAGGGCACCCTGACGGTCGAAAATGGCACGATGACCTTCCACGTCAGCCTCGCTTCCAAGAAGATCGTCAACCTGTATGTCGGCATGGCCGCAGACGCCGACGCCAACAAAGCCGACTGGCTGCTGCCCACCACCGACACCGTCACCTACTCCGACGGCACCTCCGAAGAGGTCTACGGCTACGACATCCCCGTCGCCGCCGTGGACGAGGACTTCCAGCTGGCTCTTCTGGGCACCAAGGGCAAGTGGTACGACCACACCGTCAGCATCCGCAATGCGGAGCCCAAGGCGGAAGCGGCTGCTGAGACGCCCGCCGACGGCGAGTACAATGTGAATGTCGTGCTGGAGGGCGGTTCCGGCCGCGCCACGGTGGACAGCCCCGCCGCACTGACCGTGGCCGACGGCAAGATGACCGCCACCATCGTCTGGAGCAGCCCCAACTACGACTACATGATCGTGGACGGCGAGAAATATCTGCCCACCAACACCGAGGGCAACTCCACCTTTGTGATCCCCGTTGCCGCGCTGGGCACGCCCCTCTCCGTCACGGCCGACACCGTGGCCATGAGCACTCCGCACGAGATCGAATACACCCTGACGTTCACGCTGGAGTAACGGTTCTCCCCCTTTGTGGGGCAGCTGTTGTCCGCGCACCTTCGAAGGCGCAAGGCTGATACCATGAAACTGACTAGACAACAATTCTTAAAAGCGCTCCCCGCCTCTGCGCTTCTGCTGGCGGGCTGTGCGGCAAAGCAGACGGCCCCGGCCAACACGGAAGCGCTGGTGTTCGACCACGCCTATCCGCTGGACTACGCCCGGCAGTTCACCGCCGACTGCTACGAAGGCGGTTCTACCCTGCTGACCCTGACCGGGTCAGGGGAACAGTTCCTCGTCCTGCCGGAAGATGCCGCCGAGGTGGACGGCCTGCCCGCCGGGGTCACGGCTCTGCGCCAGCCGGTGCAGAATATCTATCTCGTCTCCACCTCGGTGATGGACCTGTTCCTCCATCTGGACGCGCTGGACTGCATCACCCTCTCCGGCACCCAGGCCGCCGGCTGGCATCTCGACGAAGCCAGAGTTGCCATGGAGGCCGGGCGCATCGCTTACGCGGGCAAGTACAGCGCCCCGGACTATGAGCAGATCCTCGCTTCCAACTGCGGCCTTGCCATTGAGAACACGATGATCCTCCACACACCGGAGGTCAAGGAGCAGCTGGAACGGTTCGGCATCCCGGTGGTGGTGGAGCGCTCCAGCTACGAGAGCAGTCCGCTGGCCCGGATGGAGTGGATCAAGTTCTGGGGTATCCTGCTGGGCCGGGAAACCCTCGCCGAGCAGGTGTTCCAAAAGCAGGTGGAGCGCATCCAGCCGCTTCTGGAACAGGCCCCCACCGGCAAGACCTGTGCGTTCTTCTCCATCACGGCCAACAACCTCGCCAATGTCCGCAAGGGCGGCGACTACGTGGCCCAGATGATCGGGATGGCCGGGGCCGATTATGTGTTCTCCGACCTGACCGACAGCGGCAATAACCTTTCCACCATGAACCTCCCGCTGGAGGATTTCTACGCCGGGGCAAAGGACGCCGATGTTCTCATCTACAACAGCACCATTGAAGGCATGGTCGCCACCATCGACGAGCTGGTGGCAAAATGTGCCCTGCTGGCCGACTTCCGGGCCGTGCAGAACGGGAACGTCTGGTGCACCACCCAGAGCTTTTTTCAGCAGAGCATGGAGCTGGCCGATTTTGTGATTGACCTGCACCGCGTTCTGACCGAGGACGCCCCCGACGGCCTGCACTTCCTGACACCGGTGACGTAACTTCCCCAGAAAGGACCCGCATGACTACCAAAAAACGCCTTCTCTTCTCCTATGGCATCCTGGCCGTTCTGCTGGCGGTGCTCTTTGCCGCCAACCTCTTCTGGGGCAGCGTGGCACTGACGCCGGAGGCCGTACTTTCGGCCCTGCTGGGCCGCGGGCAGGACGCGCTCTCGGTGCGCATCATCACCCAGCTGCGTCTGCCCCGCGCCGTGATGGTCGTGCTGCTGGGCGCAGCGCTCTCGGCGGCGGGCTATCTGTTGCAGACCTTTTTCGCCAACCCCATCGCCGGGCCCTTCGTCATGGGCATTTCCAGCGGGGCCAAGCTGGCGGTAGCGCTGGTCATGGTGGTGTTCCTGAACCAGGGGCTGCTCACAAGCTCCCTCACCCTCATCCTGGCCGCGTTCGCGGGGGCCATGGCGGCCATGGCCTTTGTGCTGGCGGTCTCCCGCCGGGTGCAGCGGATGAGCATCCTGGTCATCTGCGGCGTCATGATCGGCTACATCTGCTCGGCCATCACCGAATTTGTGGTGGCCTTTGCGCAGGACTCGAACATCGTCAACCTCCACAACTGGTCGCAGGGCAGCTTTTCCGGCATGACCTGGGGCAATGTCCGGGCGGCGGCGCTCGTGGTGCTGCCCGCGCTGGCGGCAGCGTTCTGCCTGTCGAAGCCCATGTCCGCCTACCAGATGGGCGAGGCCTACGCCCAGAGCGTCGGCGTCAACGTCAAGCGGTTCTCCCGCACACTGGTGCTGCTCTCCAGCCTGCTGGCCGCCTGCGTCACGGCTTTTGCCGGGCCGATCTCCTTTGTGGGCATCGCGGTGCCGCACCTCGTCAAGCAGCTGCTGGGCAGCGCCCGGCCGCTGTTCGTCCTGCCGGGCTGCTGCCTGGGCGGGGCGGCGTTCTGCCTGCTGTGCGACCTCATCGCCCGCAGCCTGTTCGCTCCCACCGAGCTTTCCATCAGCGCCGTGACGGCGGTGTTCGGCGCACCGGTGGTCATCTGGCTGCTCATCCACCGGAATCAGGAGGGTGCACGATGAACGAATTTTCCTGCGAGGCACAGAACCTCGCCGTCGGCTACGGCAAAGCACCGCTGGCCGAGCATATCGCGCTGGGCGTCCGGCCGGGGCAGATCCTGACCCTCATCGGGCCGAACGGCGCGGGCAAATCCACTCTGCTCAAAACACTGGCGGGCCAGCTGGCCCCCATGGGCGGCGCGGTGCTGCTGGACGGACAGGATCTGACCGCCTACACCGGCAGCGCCCGCGCACAGCGGCTCGCCCTCATGCTCCCCCACACCCGCCGCACCGAGCTGACCACCTGCTTCGAGTTTGCCGCAGCCGGGCGCATCCCCTACACCGGGCGGCTGGGCCTCCTCTCCGAAGCCGACCGGCAGGCCGTGCGCGATGCGCTGGCTCTGGTAGGGGCTTCCGCTCTCGCGGAGCGGGACTTCAACTGCATCAGCGATGGCCAGCGCCAGCGCATCCTGCTGGCCCGCGCCATCTGCCAGCAGCCGGAAGTCATCCTGTTGGACGAGCCGACGTCTTTTCTGGACATCAAGGGCAAGATCGAGCTGCTGAGCATCCTGCAAACGCTGGCCCACACGCAGCACCTTGCCGTCCTCGTCAGCCTGCACGAGCTGGACATGGCGCAGAAGATCGCGGACGCCGTGGTCTGCGTCTCCCCGCAGGGCGTCTCCGGCGTTCTGACGCCCCAGGAGGCTTTTGCGCCGGAGAACATCCAGACCCTCTACTGCCTGAGCCGAGAGCAGTACGAAACGCTGTTCGGCCCCCCGAAGCCTGCGAAGCCAAGATTCGAGCACTACGTCCGCAGCGGGCAGAAACTGCTGCGCTGCGGCTACACCACCGGCACCTGTGCAGCGCTGGGCGCGGCGGGCGCGGCCCGGCTGCTGCTGACCGGAAAGGCCCCGGAGACGGTGGCGCTGCGCACACCGAAGGGCATCGTCGTGGAGGTGGCCCCGCTGTTCTGCCGCCGCACCGGGCCGGGGGCCGAATGCGCCATCGAAAAGGACGGCGGCGACGATGTGGATGTGACCACCGGCCTGCCCATCGTCGCCACGGTGGAGCTGCTGCCCGGCACCACCGAAGTCCGCATCGCGGGCGGGCCGGGCGTAGGCCGGGTGACCCGGCCGGGGCTGGACCAGCCCGTAGGCGAAGCTGCCATCAACCACGTCCCCCGCCGGATGATCGCCGAGGCCCTGCAGCGGGAGGCCGAAACGGCATGCTACACCGGCGGCTTTGCCGTGACCCTCTCCATTCCGGGCGGCGAAGAGGTGGCCCGGCGCACCTTCAACCCCCACATCGGGGTCGCGGGCGGGCTGTCCATCCTCGGCACCAGCGGCATCGTGGAGCCCATGAGCCAGCAGGCCATTCTGGACACCATCCAGCTGGAAATGAACCAGGCGGCGCTGCGCGTCCAAACCGAAGCCGGGCCACGGCGGCTCATCCTGGCCCCCGGCAACTATGGGCTGGACTACCTTGGCACGGCCTACCCGGAGTTTGCTTCCATCCCGGTCGTCAAGACCTCCAATTTCATCGGCGACACGCTGGATATGGCCGCTTCTGCCGGGTTTGAGGACGTGCTGCTCGTGGGCCATGTGGGCAAGCTCTGCAAGCTGGCGGGCGGCATCATGAACACCCACTCCCACACGGCGGACTGCCGCACCGAGCTGTTCTGCACTCACGCCGCCCTCTGCGGGGCCAGCCGGGAGACCTGCCGCGCCCTGTTCGAAGCCGCCACCACCGACGCCTGCCTCGACCTTCTGGATGCGGCAGGCCTCCGCGCCCCGGTGCTGGAAAGCCTGCTGGCGGCGGTGCAGCTTCATCTGGACCGCCGCGCCGCCGGGGCGTTCCGGGTGGGTGCCATCCTCTTTTCGAACCAGCACGGCCCGCTGGGCCAGACCGCAACGGCGGCACAGATCCTGAACGACTGGAAGGAGCGATAATATGGTACATTTTGTTGGTGCCGGGCCCGGCGCGCCGGACCTCATCACCCAGCGCGGCGCGGCCCTGTTGCAAGGGGCCGACTGCATCATTTATGCAGGCAGCCTTGTCAACCCGGCCCTGCTGGGGCTGGCAAAGCCGGGCTGCGCCATCTACAACAGCGCCGAGATGACGCTGGAGCAGGTGCTCGGCGTGCTGCGGCAGATGGAAGCCGCCGGCAAGACCACCGTGCGGCTCCACACCGGCGACCCCTGCCTGTTCGGGGCCATCCGGGAGCAGATGGATGCGCTGGATGCCGACAGGATCGCCTACGATGACACGCCCGGCGTTTCCAGCTTCTGCGGCGCGGCGGCCGCGCTGAATGCCGAGTACACCCTGCCCACCGTCAGCCAGACGGTCATCATCACCCGGATGGAGGGCCGCACCCCGGTGCCCGAACGGGAAACGCTGGCCCGCCTTGCTTCCCACGGGGCTACGATGGTCATCTTCCTCTCCATCGGCCTCGTTGACAAGGTGCAGGAGGCTCTGCTGCAGGGGGCCTACACCCCCGGAACGCCTGCCGCTGTGGTCTACAAAGCCACCTGGCCGGAAGAAAAAATCGTGCGGTGCAGCGTTGGAACGCTGGCCAAAAGCGTCCATGCAGCGGGCATCACCAAGACCGCGCTCATCGTGGTGGGCGACTTCCTCGGCACCCGGTATGAGCGCAGCCGACTCTACGACCCCGCCTTCACAACGGAGTTCCGCAAAGGAGCCGACGCATGAGCCGCGCCTATGCCGCCTTTACCGAGACCGGGCTAGCGCTGGCAGAAACACTGGCGCGCACTCTGCCCGGCCCTGTGACCCGCTGCGGGCACGGCGGGCCTTCGCTGGCAGAGTGGACCGCCGCCGCGTTTGCCCAAAACGAGGCCCTGATCTTTGTGGGGGCCGTGGGCATCGCGGTGCGGGCCATCGCGCCGTTTTGCCGCAGCAAGGCCAGCGACCCGGCGGTCGTGGTCGTGGACGAATGCGGACACTTTGCGGTGCCGCTGTTGTCCGGCCATCTGGGCGGTGCCAACGATCTGGCGCGGGCCATCGCCGCCCTCTGCGGGGCTGTCCCGGTCATCACCACGGCCACCGATGCCCACGGCCTCTTTGCCGTGGACGAGTGGGCAAGGCATCAAAACTGCCGGGTGCTAGAAACCGAACGCATCAAGACCGTCAGCGGGAAACTGCTGGCCGGGGAGCCGGTCTTATTCTGGTCGGAGTTTCCCATCGCAGGCCCGGCCCCGGCCGGGGTGAATGCAGCACCAGCGCCGGAAGCTGCCGATTTTGCCCTGACCCTCTCCCCCGCCGGGAATGCCCTGCATCTGATCCCGCGCATCGGGGTGCTGGGCATCGGGTGCCGGCGCGGGACGACGGCAGAGCAGCTGGAAGCCGCCTTTTCCGCCTTCTGTGCCGCCCACACACTGGCCCCGCAGTGCATCGCAGCCGCCGCCAGCATCGACCTGAAGCAGAACGAGGCCGGGCTTCTTGCGTTCTGCGCGGCGCACCGGTGGGGCCTCTCGTTCTTCTCTGCCGAAGCGCTGCAGACCGCCCCCGGCAGCTTTACCTCTTCTGCCTTTGTCCGGAACGTCACCGGTGTGGACAACGTCTGCGAGCGGGCAGCCGTTTTGGCGTCCGGCGGGAGCATCCGCATCCCCAAACAGGCGGGCGGCGGCGTGACCTTTGCGCTGGCCCTTTCCCCCTTTGCCCCAGATTGGAGGGTTTCTTCATGACGAACACCGTTTTTGTGGTCGGGCTTGGCCCCGGCGGCCCGCAGTTTCTGACCGCACAGGCGCAGAGCGCCTTAACGCAAGCCGAGGTGCTGTGCGGCTATACGGTCTATCTGGACCTTGTGCGCCCCTATTTCCCGGAAAAAGAATATTATTCCACCGGCATGACCCAGGAGATCGACCGCTGCCGCTGGGCGCTGGAAACGGCCCGGCGCGGCAAAGCCGTTGCGCTGGTCTGCTCCGGCGACGCCGGGGTCTACGGCATGGCAAGCCCCCTGCTGGAGCTGGCCGGGCAGTTCCCGGAGGTCGCCGTGGAGGTGGTGCCCGGCCTGACGGCGGCTCTCAGCGGCGGGGCCGTGCTGGGTGCCCCGCTGGCCCACGATTTCTGCGTCATCTCCCTGTCGGACCGGCTGACCCCCTGGGCCGTCATCGAGCGGCGGCTGGCTGCAGCAGCGATGGGCGATTTCTGCGTCGCACTGTACAACCCCTCCTCCAAGGGCAGGCCGGACTATCTGGCCAGGGCCGTCCGCATCCTGCTGGACCACGGCAAACCGCCGCAGACCGTCTGCGGACTGGTGCGGAACATCGGGCGGGAGGGACAGACCCACCGCATCCTGACCCTGGCGGAACTGGAAACCGCCTCGGTGGATATGTTCACCACCGTCTTCATCGGCAACACCGCCACCCGGCAGCTGGGCGGAAAGATGGTCACACCGAGGGGGTATCGCGCATGAAGATCGTCGTGTTCAGCGGCACCACCGAGGGCCGTCTGTTCTCCCGTCAGCTGGCCGCGCAGGGGGCCGAAGTCCTCGTCAGCGTGGCGACCCCGCTGGGAGCCGAAGAGCAGGGCCGTCTGCGGGGTGTCACCGTCCACTGCGGGCGGCTGACGCCGGAAGAAATGACCACCCTGCTGCAGGGGGCCGCCCTCTGCGTGGACGCCACCCATCCCTATGCGGTGGACGCCACCAAAAACATCCGGTCTGCGTGTAAAACCGCCTGCATTGAGTACCATCGCCTGCTCCGGGCCGAAAGCCCGCTCCCGGCGGGGAGCATGGTCTTTCAGTCGGCCGCACACGCGGCAGAGTTTCTTGCAAACACCTGCGGCAATCTCCTGCTGGCCACCGGGGCCAAGGAGCTTGCGGCCTTTTCCGGCATCGAGCCTGCCCGCCTGTTCCCCCGTGTGCTGCCCACCCCGGAGGGCATCGCAGCCTGCGAGGCCGCGCACATCCCCCACAAAAACATCATCGCGATGCAGGGCCCCTTCTCCTATGCGCTGAACCGGGCCCTGCTGGAGCAGTTCAACATCCGCTTCCTCGTCACGAAGGACGGCGGTGCAGCGGGCGGCTTTGCCGAGAAGGCACAGGCCGCGCAGGACACCGGCGCACAGCTCATCGTCCTCCGCCGCCCCGCAGAACAGGGCGAAACGGCGGAGCAGATCCTGACCCGCTGCAAGGAGGTGCTGGCATGGTCACACTGATTGGAATGGGGGCCGGGCTGCCCGGCTGCCTGACCGCCGAAGGGCTTGCGGCCCTGCAACAGGCCGACCTCATTTTAGGCGCCCGGCGGCTGCTGGAGCACCTGCCGGACGGCTGCACCGAACACCGGAAGGCGCTGTACAAGCCGGAGGAGATCCTGACCTGCCTTGCGGAGCATCCGGAGGGAAACACAGCCCTGCTTTACAGCGGCGACACCGGATTTTATTCCGGGGCTTCCGGGCTGCTGCCCATGCTGCGGGCCTGCGGCATCTCCTGCCGCGTCCTGCCCGGCCTCTCCAGCGTCCAGCTGCTTGCGGCGGCGGTCGGCCGCCCCTGGCAGGACTGGAAACTCGTCTCCGCCCACGGCTGTGCCTGCGACCCGGTGGCCGAGTGCCTGACGGCGGATGGCCGACCGGTCTTCTTCCTGACCGGCGGCTCCGAGACCCCTGCCACCCTCTGCCGCGCCCTGACCGCCGCCGGGCTGGGGCAGGCCCATGCGCTGGTCGGCGAACAGCTCGGCACACCGGAGGAGAAGATCTTCTTCGGCACCGCGCAGGAAGTTTCCCAAAAAAACACGGCATCCCTGAGCGTTCTGCTCATCGAACATCTGCCCCAGCCGCCCCGGCGCTGTGCCGGGTTCCCGGACGAAGCCTTTCTCCGGGGAGATGTTCCCATGACAAAGCAGGAAGTCCGCGCCGCCGCACTGGCAAAGCTGGCCGTCCGCCCCACGGACACGCTGTGGGATGTGGGGGCCGGTACCGGCAGTGTCAGTGTGGAACTGGCCCTTGCCGCCCCGCGCGGGCGGGTCTATGCCGTGGAATGCGACCCGGAGGCCTGCGCTCTTATCCGGAACAACCGGGAGCGTTTCGCAGCCTGGAATCTGACCCTCATCGAGGGGAAAGCCCCCCAGGCGCTGGAAGCTCTGCCCGCCCCGGACGCCGTTTTCCTCGGCGGCACCAAGGGCAGCATGGAGGCCGTGGTGGACGCTGTGCTGGCCAAAAACCCGCAGGCCCGCCTCTGCATCTCCGCCATCGCGCTGGAAACGCTGAGCGCCGCCGTTGCGGCCCTGACGGCGCGGGAGCTCACCGCCGAAGTCACCCAGATCGCCGTCAGCCGCACAAAACCGGCGAGCCGGCTGCATCTGCTGATGGCCAACAACCCCATCTTCCTCATCACAGGTGAACGCAAATGATGCAATTTCTCGTCGCAGCGCCCTGTTCCGGCAGCGGCAAGACCACCCTGACCTGTGCGCTGCTGGCCGCGCTCAAGCGGCGCGGGGCCGACCCCTGCGCGTTCAAGAGCGGGCCGGACTACATCGACCCCATGTTCCACCGGGCCGTGCTGGGGGTCGAGAGCCGCAACCTTGACCTCTTTTTCTCCGCACCGGATACCGTGCGTGCCCTTTATGCACAGGGTGCCGCCGGGCACGGGGCGGCGGTGTGCGAGGGGGCCATGGGCTTTTACGACGGTCTGGGCGGCGTGACCGACACGGCCAGCGCCTGGCATCTGGCCGACACGCTGGGCCTGCCGGTGCTGCTGGTCGTCCCGGCCAAAGGGGCCAGTTTGACCCTGGCCGCGCAGATCAACGGGCTGAAAACGTTCCGCACCCCCAGCCGCATCGTCGGCGTTCTGCTCAACGACTGCACCTCTGCTTTGTACAAGATGCTCAAACCGATGCTGGAACGCGAGACCGGCCTGCCGGTGCTGGGGCATCTGCCCCGCCTGCCGGAGGCGTCCATCGAGAGCCGTCATCTGGGGCTGAAGACCGCCGGGGAGATCGCCGGGCTTCAGCAAAAGATCGCCCTGCTTGCGGATGCGCTGGTGCTGGACTGGGTGCAGTTCCAGGCCTTGACCGACCGGCCTGCACCGCAGGCTCAGCCTGCCGCCCGCGCCCCGGCGCGCACCCGCATCGCCGTTGCGCAGGACGAAGCCTTTTGCTTTGCCTACGCCGAAACGCTGGAGGCCCTGACTGCCGCCGGGGCCGAGCTTGTCCCATTCAGCCCCCTGCACGATGCGGCCCTTCCGCCGGAGCTTGGCGGGCTGTATCTGCCGGGCGGCTACCCGGAACTGTACGCAGGGCCGCTGAGCGAGAACCGCTCGATGCGGGCTTCTGTGCGGCAGGCTGTGGAGCACGGTCTGCCCACCGTGGCCGAGTGCGGCGGCTTCCTCTACTTGGGGCAGACGCTCGAAGACGCCGACGGCACCGTCTGGCCTATGGCGGGCGTCCTGCCGGGCAGCGGCTTCCCGGTCGGGCGGCTGGTGCGGTTCGGGTACGCGGAGCTGACCGCCCGCGCCGACAGCCTGCTGTTCCGCGCCGGAGAGTCGTTCCCCGCCCACGAGTTCCACCACTGGGACTCGACCGCAAACGGCACAGCGTTGACCGCTGCAAAAGCCAATGGCCGCAGCTGGGCCTGCGGCTTTGCCAAGGAACATCTCTATGCGGGTTTTCCACATCTGTACTGGGCAGGCACCCCCCTGCCCCGGCGGTTCGTGGAAGCCGCCGTACTCAATCACCAGAAGGAGCAGACCCCATGACCGAACCGGAACTGAAACAGCTTCTCACCTCCATCACCCCGCCCAGCGAGACCGCCCGCGCGGCCGCACATGCCCACTGGGCCAGCCTGGCCAAGCCGCTGGGCGGGCTGGGCGCACTGGAGACCCTGCTGGAAGACGCCGCCGCCCTGACCGGCACGGCGCAGCTCGCCTTTGACCGCCGGGCCGTCCTCGTGCTCTGCGCGGACAACGGCATCGTGGCCCAGGGCGTGAGCCAGACCGACCAGAGCGTGACCCGCGCCGTGGCCGAAAACCTTGCGGCGCGGCGGACGAGCGTCTGCCAGATGGCAAAAACGGCCCGTTGCGAGGTCGTGCCGGTGGACATGGGCATGGCAGGTGCCCCGGTGCCAGGCGTCGTCCCCCGCCGCATCGCCGCCGGAACGGCAGACTTCACCCAAGGCCCCGCCATGACCCGCACCCAGGCTGTGGAGGCCATCGCGGCGGGCATCGAACTGGTGCGGGCGCAGAAGGCGCAGGGGTTCCAGCTGCTCGCCACCGGCGAGATGGGCATCGGCAACACCACCACGTCCAGCGCTGTGGCAGCGGTCCTGCTCGGCCAGCCCGTCGAGGTCATGACCGGGCGGGGCGCGGGCCTTTCCGACGCCGGGCTGGCCCGCAAGCTGGACGCCATCCGGCGCGGCATCGCCCGCAACCAGCCCGATGCTGCCGACCCGCTGGACGTGCTGTCCAAACTGGGCGGCTTTGATATCGCCGGGCTGTGCGGGGTCTTCCTTGGCGGCGCACTGGAAGACCTGCCCATCCTGATGGATGGTTTCATCAGCGGGGTGGCAGCCCTGTGCGCGGTGCGGCTCTGCCCCGCCGCCGCCAAGGCCGTGTTCGCCAGCCACTGTTCCACCGAGCCTGCGGCCCGGCTGGTGCTGGAAGCGCTGGGCAAGGCCCCGCTCCTGACGGCGGGGCTCCACCTCGGCGAGGGCACCGGGGCCGTGGCCTCGCTCCCGCTGTGGGATCTGGCACTGGCGGTCTACGACCACTGCTATTCCTTCACGGAGGGCGGCATCCCGCCGTATACCCCCCAATGCTGACGCTGGTGGTCGGCGGCGCAGCCAGCGGAAAAAGCGCGTACGCCGAACGCCTTGTGCTGCGGACCGCGCTCCCGCGCTATTACCTTGCCACGATGCAGGTATGGGACGCCGAGTGCGCCGCGCGGGTGGAAAAGCACCGCCGGATGCGGGCAGAAAAGCAGTTCGAGACGCTGGAGTGCCCTCTGCATCTGGGCACGGTGCGCCTGCCCGCGCGGGGCACCGCCCTGCTGGAAGACCTCGGCAACCTGACCGCCAACGAACTTTACGACCCCGCCGGGGCGGGCGAAGCCGCCGCTTCGGCCATTCTGGACGGTCTGGACCAATTGGCCGCGCAATGTGAACACCTCGTCGTCGTTTCGAACGAAGTGTTCAGCGGCGGGGCAAACTACGCGGGCGACACCGACCGGTATCTGAAGGCTCTGGCGCAGGTCAACAACGCCCTTGCGGCCCGCGCCGATGCAGTGGTGCGGGTGGTGTGCGGCATCCCGGTCTATCATAAAGGAGGCCCGTCATGATCGTTTTGCAGACCATTGCCGTGGCATTTGCCATGTTTTCAGCCATCCCGGTGCCGCAGTTCGACTGGAACGAAAAGAACATGCGCTACGCGATGTGCGCGTTCCCGCTCATCGGCGCGGTGTGCGGGGCCTTGTGGTGCCTGTGCGGAGCACTGCCGCTCCCGGCACTCGTCCGAGCGGGCGGGTTCTGCCTCATCCCCATCTGGGTCACAGGCGGCATCCATCTGGATGGCTACGCTGACACCTGCGACGCCCTTTCCAGCTACGGCGGCAGGGAAAAGAAATTGGAAATTTTGAAGGACCCCCACTGCGGGGCCTTTGCCGTCATCCGGCTGTGCAGTTATTTGCTGGCTTATTTCGCGCTGTGCACCGCCGTGCAGTTCACGCCGCGCATCGGCCTCTGCTGGACGCTGGCACTGGTGCTGGAGCGGGCGCTTTCGGGCCTGGCCATTGCCTCCTTCCCGCTGGCCAGGAACACCGGCCTTGCCCATACGTTCGCTTCTGCGGCAGACCGCAAGGTCGTCCGCAGCGTGCTGCTGGTGCTGGCGGGCCTGCTCTGCGCTGCGCTGGTGCTGCTGGGCGGCGGGGCGCTCGTCCTTGCGGCGCTTCTTGTTTTTTGGCGCTATCGTGTTGTTTCCGACCGGCAGTTCGGCGGCATCACCGGCGATCTGGCCGGATGGTTTTTGCAAAAAGCGGAGCTTTGGATGCTGGCGGCACTGGCCGCCTGCCAATGGGGAGGGCTGTTATGATCTTCATCACCGGGCCGCTGTACAGCGGCAAGCGCACCTTTGCGCAGAACTTCCCCGGCACCCGCATCACCGATGTGCAGGAGCTGGCCGCAGCGGCGGAGGATCTGGAAAGCCTTGCAGACCGCCTCGCCGCGTATGACCTCGTCCTCGCCACCGAGGTGGGCGGCGGTGTCGTGCCCATGGACGCAGCCGAACGCGCCGCGCGGGAAGCCGCTGGGCGGCTGGCCTGCCTGCTGGCCGCGCGGGCCGACTGTGTGGTCCAGATGTTCTGCGGCCTGCCCACCGTCCTGAAAGGAGAACTTCCCCCATGCTGATCTATCTTCTGCGCCACGGCCTGACCGCCTACAATGCCGAAAAGCGCTATCAGGGCCAGCGGGACATCCCGCTCTCGCCCGAAGGGCGGGCCCAGCTCCGCCAGGCCGACCTCCGGCCCCGGACGGTCTACATCACCCCGCTCTGCCGCACCCGCCAGACCGCCGAGGTGCTCTTCCCGGACGCCGACCTCGTGGAGGTACGCGATTTGCAGGAGATGTGCTTTGGCAGCTTTGAGGGGCGGAATTTCATCGAGATGGAGCACGACCCGGATTACCTCGCCTGGGTGAACGCCAACTGCGAAAGCCCCTGCCCCGACGGTGAGACGAAGGCGGTCTTCTCCGAGCGGGTCTGCAAGGCGTTCTCCGCACTGGTGGACCAGGCCCTTGCCGACGGCGAGGAGTCCCTCGTCATCCTGGCCCACGGCGGCACCCAGATGGCCGCGATGGAGTGCTATGCCCTGCCCCATGCAGATTACTACCACTGGTGCGCCCCGAATGCGGGCGGCTATCTGCTGGATGCCCGCGACTGGGCCGAACAGCGGGTGCTCCACCTCGTGCGCACCGTGCAATACACAAAGGAGGCGGCAGAATGATCGGAGCAGCCGTTTTGGGCGGGTTCGTGCTGGATCTTCTCTTTGGCGACCCGGCGTGGCTCCCCCACCCCGTGGTGTACATGGGCAGGGCTATCTCGGCGCTGGAACGGCGGCTGCGGGCCCGCCTGCCCCGGACGCCGCAGGGCGAACTGCTGGGCGGTGCCATTCTGGCGTTCTGCCTGCCGGTGGGCACCTTCCTGCTGACGAGCCTCGTCTGCCTGGGGGCCGCAGCGCTCAGCCCCTGGCTGGGGCTGGCCGTGCAGATGTTCTGGTGCGGGCAGGCGCTGGCCGCAAAGGGGCTGGCACAGGAGAGTACCCGCGTTTACCGGGAGCTTATCAAGCCGGACCTGCCCGCCGCCCGCCGGGCCGTGAGCCGCATCGTGGGGCGGGACACCCAGAATCTGACACTGGAAGGCGTGACCAAAGCCGCCGTGGAGACCGTGGCCGAAAACGCCAGCGACGGCGTCATTGCGCCGCTGCTCTATATGCTGCTGGGCGGTGCCCCGCTGGCCCTGACTTACAAAGCCATCAACACGATGGACAGTATGCTCGGCTACAAAAACGAGAAATATCTTTATTTCGGCCGCGCCGCCGCCAAACTGGACGATGCGGCGAACTATCTGCCCAGCCGGATCGCCGGGCTGCTCTGGGCCGCTGCGGCGGCGCTTACCGGGAACAGCGCTTCGGGCGCGTGGAAGATCTGGCGGCGGGACCGCCGGAACCATGCCAGCCCCAACAGCGCCCAGACCGAAAGCGCCTGCGCCGGGGCTTTGGGCGTCCAGCTGGCGGGGCCCGCCTGCTACTTTGGCGAATATTATGACAAACCCACCATCGGCGACCCTCTGCGGCCCATTGAGCCGGAGGACATCCGCCGCGCCAACCGGATGATGTATGCCGAAAGCCTGCTGGCACTGGCCATCGGGCTGGCAATCCGGCTGGCGGTCTGTAGATTCATGTAAGGAGACGACCCATGGAAAACTTGGTACACGGCGGCGACTGGGCCGGATACCGGGCACAGTTCGGGCGGGATGCGCTGGACTTTTCGGCCAACGTGAGCCCGCTGGGCCTGCCGGAGGGGGTGGCAAAGGCCATCACGGCGGCACTCCCCACCGCAGACCGCTACCCGGACCCACTCTGCCGGGAACTGCGGGCAAAGCTCGCCCTGCACGAGGGCGTGCCCGCAGACCACATCCTCTGCGGCAACGGCGCGGCCGACCTCATCTTCCGGCTGGTGTGGGCCAAAAAGCCCCGCCGGGCGCTGGTCACCGCCCCCACGTTCGCCGAATATGCCGCCGCACTCGAAACCGTCGGCTGCACGGTGGAGCGCTTCATCCTGCAGGCGGCAGACGATTTTGCGGTGCCGGAAGCATTTCTCTCCGCCATCGACGACCGGGTGGACCTCGTCTTCCTCTGCCAGCCCAACAACCCCACCGGCCAGCTCACCCAGCCGGACTTCGTGGCCCGCATCCTGCAGCGCTGCACCGCCTGCGGGGCACTGCTCGTTCTGGACGAATGTTTCCTCGATTTTCTGCCCGACCATGCGCAGCTGACCGCAAAGCCGCTGCTGGGCAGCGGCGATCTTCTGATCCTGAAAGCCTTCACCAAACTGTATGGCATGGCAGGCGTCCGGCTGGGGTACGCTCTGAGCGCGGACACGGCCCTGCTGGACGCCATGCAGCACACCGGCCAGCCCTGGGCTGTTTCCAGCCTGGCGCAGGCAGCGGGGCTGGCCGCGCTGGACGAGACCGCCTACGTGGAGCAGGTCCGCGCCCTCATCGCGGCGCAGCGGCCCCTGCTGGCCTCCGGCCTGCGGGCTCTGGGGCTGCGGGTGCTGGACGGGCGCGCCAATTATCTGTTGTTCCAAGGCCCCGAAACTCTGGGCGAGACCCTGCGGCAGAAGGGCGTTGTCCTGCGCAGCTGCGCAAATTATCCGGGCCTTGACGGCAGCTGGTACCGCACCGCCGTGCGCACAGCGGCGGAAAATGAGCAGCTGCTCCAGACCCTTTCGGAGGTGTTTTCATGAGCAAAGCCCGGTGCATCATGGTCCAGGGCACGATGAGCGGCGCGGGCAAAAGCCTGCTGTGCGCGGCGCTCTGCCGCATTTTTGCGCAGGACGGCTACCGCGTGGCCCCCTTCAAGAGCCAGAACATGGCGCTGAACAGCTTCGTCACCCGCGATGGGCTTGAAATGGGCCGGGCGCAGGTGGTGCAGGCCCAGGCAGCCGGCATCGAGCCGGATGTCCGGATGAACCCCATCCTCCTCAAGCCCAGCAGCGATGTGGGCAGTCAGGTCATCGTGAACGGCGAGGTGCGGGGCCAGATGCCCGCCGCTGCCTACTTCAAGATGAAAAAATCGCTCATCCCGGACATCCTCGCCGCCTACAACAGCCTGGCCGAGGATGTGGACATCATCGTCATCGAGGGGGCCGGCAGCCCCGCCGAGATCAACCTGAAGGCCGACGACATCGTGAACATGGGCCTCGCCCGGCTCGTGGACGCACCGGTGCTTCTGGCGGGCGACATCGACCGGGGCGGCGTTTTTGCCCAGCTGTACGGCACCGTAGCGCTGCTGGAACCGGACGAACGCGCCCGCATCAAGGGGCTCATCATCAACAAATTCCGGGGCGACGTCGAGATCCTGCGCCCCGGCCTTGCCATGCTGGAAGAGAAGACCCATCTGCCGGTGCTGGGCGTCGTGCCCTATCTGAAGGTGGACATCGAGGACGAGGATTCGCTCTCCGAACGGCTGGACGCCGACAAAGCGGTCAAGCCGCTGGACCTCGCCATCGTCCGGCTGCCCCACATCTCGAACTTCACCGATTTCATGCCGCTGGAGCAGCACCCGCTGCTCGGTGTGCGGTATGTACAAAACGCGCGCACCCTCGGCACACCCGACCTGATCCTGCTGCCCGGCACCAAGAACACCATCGACGACCTGCTCTGGCTGCGGCAGTCCGGTCTGGAACCGGCCCTGCTCAAGCTGGCTGCGCGGGGCACCCCGGTCTTCGGCGTCTGCGGCGGGTATCAGATGCTGGGCGAAACGCTGGCCGACCCCATGGGCAGCGAGAGCGGCCGTCCGCAGACCCTGCGCGGGCTGGGTCTGCTGCCCACCCGCACCGTCTTTACTGCGCAGAAACACCGCACCCAGACCCACGCCACCGCCGCGGCCGGGCCGTTTGCCGGGGCCGCGCTGACGGGCTATGAGATCCACACCGGCCGCACCGAGGTGCAGGGCCTCCCCTTCTGCACCCAGGCCGATGGCCACCCTGAAGGCTGTGTGCAGGGCGATGTTTTCGGCACCTATCTGCACGGTCTTTTTGACACCGGCAAACTAAGCGAAAAACTCGTAGAATTTTTGTGCAAACGAAAGGGCATCCGCCCCGAAAGCGCCGCGCTCATCCCAATGGAGCAATACCGCCAGCAGCAGTTCGACCGGCTGGCCGACGGGGTACGCAGCGCTCTGGATCTGGATGCCCTCTACGCCGCAATGGGCCTGAACGGAAGGAGCCGCACATGACACCGCAGCATCATCTCCCCGCCGACATCGAGCGGACGAGCCTTTCCATCATCACCGCCGAGCTGGAAACGCTGGGCCTGACCCCGCCGCCGGAAACGGCTGCGGTGGTCAAGCGGGTCATCCACACCACGGCGGATTTCGATTACGCCCGGAATCTGCGCTTCACGCAGGGCGTCGTCGCCGCCGGAGTCGCCGCCCTGCGGGCCGGGACGCCCATCGTCACCGACACCAACATGGCGCTGGCCGGCATCACGCGGCCCGGCCTTGCCAAAGTGGGCAGCGCGGCGCTCTGCTACATGGCCGACCCGGAGGTCGCCGCTGCCGCCAAGACCGCCGGGACCACCCGCGCCGTGGCTTCCATGCATCGGGCCGCGCAGGAGCATCCGGGTTCCATCCTGGCCGTTGGCAATGCCCCCACAGCCCTTCTGACCATCGCCGAAGAGATCGAGGCAGGGCTGCGGCCCGCGCTGGTCATCGGGGTACCGGTCGGTTTTGTGAACGTGGTGGAAAGCAAAGAGATCCTCTTCGCCGCCTGCGAAGCCCACGGCGTCCCCGCCATCGTCGCCATGGGCCGCAAGGGCGGCAGCAACGTCGCCGCCGCCATCTGCAACGCGCTGGTCTACTCTGCCGCCGAAATGCTGGACCCCACCGCGAGAGGGTGGAAATAGGCTGAAACACGCAAGGCCGCTCCCCTGCACAATGCACGGGAACGGCCTTTGTTTGCTGTCCATTCAAAACGCCTCCGGACGGTCTGCACGCCCTCCCTATTCCATGGGAGGGGCACACTCCATCCGGAGGCGTCTGTTTTTATTCCACGGTCACGCTCTTGGCCAGGTTGCGGGGCTTATCCACGTCGCAGCCGCGCAGCACAGCCATATAGTAGGCGAACAGCTGCAGCGGCACGATGAGCTGCAGCGGCATGAGCAGGTCGTCGTAATCGTCCAGACGGACGACATAGTCTGCCACACCGTCCGGCACCACGGCGTCTTTCGTCGTGAAGAGCAGGACCTTCGCGCCCCGGCTCTTGGTCTCCTTGACGTTGGAGATGGTCTTTTCGTAGACCTTTTTCTGGGTGGCCAGCGCGATGACCGGCACACCGTCCGTGATGAGGCTGATGGTG
>OLNL01000115.1_pt1 | contig 87201 bp, 84 predicted proteins | sample 1672181 | NCBI WGS metagenome assembly OLNL01 (sample SAMEA3136656, study PRJEB25190) | human gut metagenome | biome: human gut; feature: human-associated habitat; material: faeces | place: Austria | collected 2013
TGAGGTGCTTTTTCAGTAGTTTTGCCGTTGGCAAAACCGCTCTGCGAGCGTCGGACGTCTTTCCGATACCCCCTCATTAAAAATTATTTCTGGCGACATGCGCGGCAGAAATGACTTAAAATATAAAGTTTCGACTTTGGAGGAACTTTATATTTTTTCTCTGATAGAACTCAAAAATTACATCAGCATGATGTAATTTTTGGGCTGGCGACATTTTGTCGACAGCCTTGCAATAGCTTTCATATATTACATATATACCACATTATCATATAAAGATAACAAAAAAAGTACCGTCAGATTATAAAAATCAAACGATACTTTTTTGTACATATTCACTAACTTTTATTTTGTTATTTCAACAGTTCTTGTGTCACCGTTCCAATCAACAGTAACATTAAATGCTTCCATGACAAATCTAAGCGGAACCATTGTTCTGTTGTTCATAAGCGTTGCGGGTGCATCAAGCGTTATCGGTGTATCATTTATGTACGCAACATCACTGTCAAGATACATCATGACTTTGTCGCCGCCCTTTTTAACTGTAATTTCCTGCTTGTCACCGTCCCAATCCACTTTTGCATTGAGAGCCTCTGATATACCTCTTACTGGTATCATTGTATACGTTTCACCTTCAATGGTTTCAAGCAACGGATACTGGTCGTCAAACGCAAGCAATTTACCGTCTATTCTTACCTTTGCACCTATGTAATCAATATCATTATGATAATATCTCATAACGTGTTCTATGTACTGTGCGTCACCGTAAGTATTGTACGGCCAATTTGTCGCATACTGTGCGGCATTGATGCGTTCCGAAAGCCAATCGTCACCCTTCGCCGCAATTATTCTGTCAAGCACGGTTTGTCCGAAGTTATACGACTGAATCATTTTCATATAGTCGCAGTCATATCTGATAAGCGACTGTGAAATTAAATATGCCGCAAACGGCACTGCCTTAGTCGGATCAAGTCTGTCTTGAAGCGTCCATTTTTCTCCCGTAGTGTCCTCACCGAACTTGGCGAATGATTTTTCCAAAGTATTTTCAATCTGCATTATACCCCATGCCGGATATTCACTTCCGTCATCACGGTAACTCAAATTTCTTCCCGACGATTCCTGCATACATATTGCCGCAAGCAAGTTTGGGTCTACACCGTATTGGTCGCCTGCCTGCTCGAATAAATCATAATAACTTTTTACCGCCGAATTAAGCTGAGCCGTACCGATTTCAATACCGTCCATACTTGTGCCTTGATGATCGGGTATAGCCCCTGCCGCAAATGCCGTAAATGACGATGCCGAAATCACCGCCGCAAGTGCCATTCCTATAAATTTCTTCATAATCAACTCTCCTTTTGTGATAACTTGATATGTACACCCCCATTATACACTTATCATATTAATCCGTCAATGGCTGTTATTTCCTACGAATTTCATATTATATGTGTTTGTTTTGAATAATACAGTGATTATTTGGTAATACTCTATTATGAACTAAATCAAAGGAGGATATATCTATGAAACAGTACATTGAAATAGTCGACATTTTCGGACGTGAAGTTATGGATTCACGCGGTAATCCGACAGTCGAAGTTGAGGTGCATACAGAATGTGCGTCGGGCAGAGCAATCGTTCCGTCAGGTGCGTCAACAGGTGTTTTTGAGGCTGTGGAACTTAGGGATAATGACAAAAAGCGTTACGGCGGTAAAGGTGTAAAAAATGCTGTGGCGAATGTAAATGAAAAAATTGCAGATGTGTTAATCGGTATGAATGTACTTGACCAACGCTCGATAGATATGAAAATGTGTGAGCTTGACGGCACAGACAATAAATCAAATCTCGGTGCAAACGCAATACTCGGTGTATCGTTAGCCGTTGCAAGAGCGGCTGCGGCAAGCCTTGAAATACCGCTTTTTCAATATATAGGCGGTATAAATTCTTATGTACTTCCCGTACCTATGATGAACATATTAAACGGCGGTGCACACGCAAATAACAACGTCGATATACAGGAATTTATGATAATGCCGTATGGTGCAAAGTCGTTTAAACAAGGCTTGCGTTGGTGCAGTGAAGTATTTCACGAATTGAAAAAGGTGCTTTCCGAAATGGGTAATACCACCGCGGTCGGTGACGAAGGCGGTTTTGCACCGAATCTTGAAACAGACGAAAAAGCACTTGAAGTTATAATGAGTGCAATCGGACGTGCAGGCTACAAGGCAGGTGAAGATTTTAAAATCGCCATAGATGCCGCGTCTTCGGAATGGGTACAAGATGACGGAACATATTTGTTGCCGAAATCCGGTATAAAAAAGACTGCTTCGGAACTTGTTGAATACTGGCAGACCCTGTGTGAAAAATATCCGATTTTCTCTATTGAGGACGCACTCGGAGAAGATGACTGGGACGGTTGGAAAATCCTTACCGATAAGCTCGGCGATAAAATTCAGCTTGTCGGCGATGACTTGTTCGTCACAAACCCAAAACGACTTGAAAAGGGTATTTTATCAGATGTCGCAAACTCAATTCTTATCAAGGTTAATCAAATCGGCACACTTTCCGAAACACTTGACGCTGTTGAAATGGCACATAAAAACGGCTATACCGCCGTTATATCACACCGTAGCGGTGAAACGGAAGATACCACAATCGCCGATATTGCCGTTGCTGTAAACGCAGGACAAATAAAAACAGGCGCACCGAGCCGAACAGACAGAGTTGCAAAATATAATCAGCTTTTGAGAATAGAAGAAGAACTCTGCGGTATCGCGCAATACGGAAAATTTTAATTATAAAAAACAGCAGACTATTTTAGGATAGTCTGCTGTTTTTTTATGATTGATGAGCCTCCATATTTTTCGGCAGCACCAAATTCAAAATTATCGAAACCAAGAACACAACCGCAACGCAGTTTTCAGCGAACACGTTTTGAATGATTTGCGGAAAGATTGAGAAAATTTCGGGAACTTGTGTAAAGCCAAGTCCGATACTCAATGACAATGCGGCGATAATAATATTTCTTTGTGAAAAGCCGCATTTTGCAATCATCTGCAAACCGCTTATAACAATATTACCGAACATCATAAGCGTACAGCCGCCAAGCACAGCCTCAGGCAATGTTGCAAGTAATGTTCCGAACATAGGGAACAATCCTGCCAAAACCATAATAACGCAGCCTGTGAAAATCGTAAATCTATTTACGACTTTTGTCATTGAAACAAGTCCCACGTTTTGGCTGAACGACGTAATCGGCAAACAACCAAAAAGTCCCGACAATGCACTGACAAAACCGTCTGCGGCGATTGAGCCTGTAAGCTCCTTCTTTGAAACCTCACGATTTAACCCCGATGACGCAAGTGCCGATGTATCTCCTATTGTTTCCGTTGCGGACACAAGGAAAATCACAAGCACGGAAATAATCGCGCCTATATTAAATGTCGGTTTAATCGGAAGTATCTGCGGAAGTGATACGATTTGTGCCGTACTCAATCCAGAAAAATCAACCATACCCATACACACAGCCACAATGTAACCTACGATAAGTCCGAACAATACGGACAACTGTTTCCAATATGATTTAGCGAAAATATTAAATCCGATACAACAAACCAACGTAATTGTTCCGAGAATTAAATTTTTAGCCGAGCCGAAGTTCTCCGCACCCGAGCCGCCGCCGAACGATGTCGCGCCGACCGACAAAAGCGAAAAGCCGATAGCCGTTACAACCGAAGCCGCCACAATCGGCGAAATCAGTTTAACCCAATACTTTGCAAAAAGTCCGAGTATGCCTTCAATAATTCCGCCTATAATAACCGCTCCGACAATGGCTCCGTATCCGTATGTAGGACCGACAAAACAGAACACAGATACAAACGTAAAACTTATTCCCATTACAATCGGCAATCCCGAACCGACTTTCCATATAGGATACAACTGAATTACAGAACCTATTCCCGCAACAATCATAGCCGTCTGAATAAGTCTTGCGGTTTCGGTTGTGTCTAAACCGCAAGCACTTGAAACAATAATAATCGGTGCGATATTCGCAACGAACATAGCCAAAATATGTTGCAGACCAAACGGAATAGCTTTTGAAACAGGCACTTTTCCGTCTAACTTATAAATATTATTAATATCACTGTTTTTCATTTTACTGTTCCTCTCTGAACTTAATCATACCTGTTTTGCTGTCCATATCGTCAACTATTGCCAAAGATTCTAATTGAAAACCTAAGTTACGAATAATTCTTCCGCCTGCTTGGAAGCCTTTTTCAACAGCTATTCCTATCCCCTCAACCGTTGCACCGGCTGACTTGACTATCTGAATTAATCCCTGCAGCGCACAACCGTTTGCCAAGAAATCATCGATAATCAATACACGGTCGTTTTCATTCAAAAACTTTTTCGCAACAATAACCTGATTTTTGCATTTGTGCGTGAATGACTCAACCTCCGCAACGTACATTTCACCCTCAAGATTTACGCTCTTTGATTTTTTCGCAAAAACAACAGGCACACCGAAATGTTGTGCGGCGATACAGGCAATACCTATACCCGATGCCTCGATAGTCAAAATTTTATTTATATTCGCACCCTCAAAGCGTTTTTTCCATTCCTTGCCCATCTCATTAAACAAATCAATGTCCATTTGATGATTTAAAAAGCTGTCCACTTTAAGCACGTTACCCTCTTTAACTATTCCGTCCTTTAAAATTCTTTCCTCTAAACAGTTCATCTTTACTCTCCTCAAATAATAAAATATATACGATTATACCACACCTACACCCATAATACAATTAATATCGACATCAAATTGCAAAAAAAATATGAGGACTTTTTAAGTCCCCATATTTGTATTGCTTTCATTTTTCAAATCACTGTGAACACGATGATATTCAGGGCTTTCCATCATCATTACCTGATGAACTCCGATACCTTTCAGAAGCGGTAATTTAAGTCTGTACTTAACCCAAATGAATGCGTATATAAACAATGCAGCAAACAGAACAAAGCACAAAATATATATATTTCTTCTTTGTACAGGGTCAGTTGATATATTGAACATCATATACACCTGAAGTGCTATACCCACGATTTGCAAAAGCGGGAAAAGCGGTGTCTTGAAGTTACGCGGAACATTTTTCATTTTGCGTCTTAGCATAATTACATTGACGTGTGATGTAATATATGAAAGCATCCAGAAAAGCGAGCAAGTAAGAGTTAAAAATGCCACCTGTTCACCTGTCGAAATGCCCGATGCCTCGATAATGCAAGTAAGCACACCCAAAATTATAATAACCCAATATGGCGCTCCGTTTTTGTTTTTCTTTTGAAAAAACGCCGGAAGAAGATTCATCTTTGCCATTCCGCAGCATATTTCCGAAACCGAACAAATAATAGAGTTTTGCGTACTTACCGCCGCAAATATAGCGACAATAATCATCCAATATCTGCCCCACTTACCGAGCATATTCACCGCATAAAGAACGTGCGGTGACGCTGCACTTCCAAGATCGGACCACAATGTATAATTCTTAAATCCGAATACAAGCAATATTTGAATAATTCCCATTATGCCGAGTGAAAGCACCATACTGAGCGGTACTTTTTTAGGGCTTTTCATATCCTTACCCAAAGGTACAATAAACTCCGCACCGATAAAGAACCAAAATGCCGTTGCGGTAAGCGGAAGAATGTCCTTTAAATCCGACGAAATAACCGCATCTTGTGCCACCTGTTCACCCGAACCCAAACCGAGTGCGCCGATAATACCGAGTGCAAGCAATGACACTACCATAAATGCCGCAACGATTTCCTGCAAAAGCGTTGACATATTCACGCCTTTTAGATTAATGAATATAAGAACAATCGTTATTCCCACGCTGAACACCGCAGGCGGTATCGCCTCACCCGTCATTTCCGTCATTACATTCGCAAACATCGCACCTTCGGCAGGTGCGGCGAAAACATTGCTTATTAAATAACCGCCGACCATCGTTACAATAGTCAACAGCGGGCCGAGTCCGGCAAGAGTGTATTGAGCGATACCGCCGGTAAGGTTAGGCATTATCGCATTTAATTCGGCTATCGACAAAACCGCAAGCATATTTGCTATACACGCTATGACAATAGCAATAACGAACGGTGTACCGACCGCACTTGAGCCGCTTGCCGACGAAACGAAACAGCTCGTTGCGATAAGCATACCCACACCGGTTGATACTGCACCAAAAAGACTGATTTTTTTCATATGAGTAACCTCCGATTTAATCTATCTTTGATTTCTGCAAAGCGTCAATTCCGTCTTCGCCCGTTCTGATACGAATAATATTACGAACGTCCGACACAAATATTTTTCCGTCACCGATGTGTCCCGTATAAAATTCTTTTTTCAAAAATTCTATAACTTCTTTAACTTTAGACGTTTCACATATCATAATCATAGTACTTTTCGGAAGAAGTCTTAAAGGCTGTTCCGTAAAATCAAGCATATACTCCGAACTTCCGCTCTGCACACCGCAACCCATAGCATTGTAAACGGTTATGCCCGATATTCCGAGCTTATGTATTTCCTTGATGTGTTTTGAGCTAAGCATTTCGATAAATGCCGAAACCTTAGACATACTTCCTATAATCTCTATTCTTGAAAATTCAGCTTCCATTATTTTTACCTCCGTTTTGTTAAAACAGGCGTATAGAACACATATGTTCTATACGCCGTTGTATATTAAAAACTTTTTTTACTTGTTATATCTTCCGCATCTTTTACGGCGTATTCTTCACAAAGAAAACCTTTCACCCATCTGCCGTCGATAAGCTCGACATTTCCTATCGAAAGCGGTGTGCTTACGTTACTCATAAAACTTCCGAGCTTTGAAACGGGTATTTTGAATATATCAATATTTATATTTTCACCATTTTCCGCTCTCACAAGTCCGGGCTTAATCGGATTTGTATTGAGTTTGTACAGCTTGTACTCCTTTGCAGTCGCTGTACTTTCGATATACTCCGCTCCCAATTCGGTGAGCTGACTTTCAAGGGCATATCCCTTTTTGTGAAGTCCGCATACCGCAAAATCAATACTTTCGGTTTTAAGAAAACTTTCCGCTGTTTGAAGTACAAGATTTGTACTGTCCGCAAGTCCGAAAATCGTAATTCCGAACGGTAAATTTTTATCTTGTGTATTTTCCGGTACTGCCACTGCCATAAGGTCAAGCAAGTTGCAGTGATTTGTATAAAGACCCATTAAGCTGTTCGTCTTTACGGGATCTTCCCTTACTTGTTCTCTTGTGAATGTGCCTCCTGCCGTCGGCATTACCATAACGGCATTTTTTAATATTTCCTTTGCCTTGTGTCTGTAATATTGCAACATATGCAAATCTTCAAACAGTCTTGCGGCGGTCTTTTCTTCCGTACCGCCCGACTGAAGAATTTTCTTGGTAACAGGAAAAACTTTATCCTCGTTTTCACTGACAAATTCTTTTAAGTCAGCCCATCTTTCCGCAACATACGCACCGTCATAAAGAATTAACGCGGCATCATAAAACATTCTATAATCAATATATTCAACCTTAACTCCGAGTTTTTTTATACGTTCCGTTGCCGAATACCATTTAGCCCTATGAACCTCTACGTTATCACCGAAAAATGCTGGTTCTTCCAAAGGAAGATATATTTTTTCGGGAAGTTTTTTACCTTTATCCTCATATTCTTTCGACCAAACACATTCCGTATCATAGCCTTTGGCATATTGATTGACTGTTTCGGTATCTTCAAGACTGTTTGCAAATACCGTCACACAGTCAAGGCTTGCACAAGCCGGTACTACGCCGGATGTGGACCAAGCACCCAATGACGGTTTAAACCCCACAAGTGTATTTAGCATTGCGGGTACTCTTCCGGAGCCTGCCGTATCGGTACCGAGCGAAAACGCCGCCATACCCAAAGCAACCGACACCGCAGAACCCGAACTTGAGCCGCCGCTAATCATTTTATCGTCATACGCATTATGCACTTCACCGTACGGACTTCTTGTACCGACAAGTCCCGTTGCAAATTGGTCAAGATTTGTCTTTCCGACAGGGAACGCACCTGCGTCAATTAACTTCTGTACCACAAACGCACTTTTTTTCGGCATATACGAATATTCGGGGCAAGCCGCCGTTGTCGGAACACCCTCAAGGTCGATATTATCCTTTATCGCGAACGGTATTCCCCACAGCGGTTTATCCTCACTTCTCGGCGGAAGTTTTGAGATATACTTTTCCATAAGCTCTCTTGACGGAGCAACTATCCAAATATTCTTGTCCTTATTTTCTTCAGCTCTTTTCAAAATTTCATCGACAAGCTCGTAAGGTGTAAGTTCGTTATTGTCATACGCTTGATTTATCCATTTCAATGATAATTTCTTAGGAAAAAACTTCATTACTTATTCCTCCGTTTTTACAGCCGCAATCATCTGACCTGCGTCAACCTGTTGACTTGTCTTTATAAATACCTTTTCAATTACTCCGCTGTATTCACTCTCAATAGGGAATTCCATCTTCATACTTTCCAAAACGGCAACCGTATCGCCTTTCTTAACTTCCTGACCTTCTTCAATCAGGACTTTCCATACACTGCCCGGAATAGTTGCGTTAATCGGCTCACAGCCGTCAGGCAAAACGTCATCTGCGTGAGTATCTTCCGTTTCCGTATCCGATTCAAAATGGTCAAGTCCGTTTTCAATCCATCTCTGTCTTTCTGCTTGGAATGATGCCTCTTGATGTGCCTTGAATTTTTGAGCGGACTCTTTGATACTTTCAAGATATTCCTTGTACTTACCTAAATTAAATGTAGTTTCCTCAATATCAATGTGGAATTTACCTCTAAGAAAATCATCTCTGTACTGTAAAATCTCATCGGCACTGCACGGATAAAATTTAAGTCTGTCAAAGAAATTCAAAAGCCACGGCTTACCTTTTTTGAAATACTCCGTTTCTCTTAACGGATTCCACATCTGAATTGTACGTCCGACAAACTGATAACCGCCGGGGCCCTCCATACCGTATACGCAAAGGTATGCTCCGCCGATACCGACAGCGTTTTCAGGCGTCCAAGGTCTTGCCGGATTATACTTTGTCGTTACCATTCTGTGACGCGGGTCAACCGGTGTCGCAACGGGTGCGCCAAGATAAACGTCACCCAAACCAAGTACAAGATAATCTGCGTCAAACACAATATTCTGAACGTCCCCGATACTGTCAAGACCGTTAATTCTTCTGATAAATTCAGGGTTAGACGGACACCAAGGTGCATTCGGTCTTACCGTCTGCTGATAACGCTTTGCGGCAAGCTGTGTTTGCGGATCGTCCCATGAAAGCGGAAGTTTGATAATTCTTGACGGTACTGTTATATCGTCAAGTGATGAAAGATTTGCATTTATTTCTTTTACTTTTTCACAAACTTCTCTCGCTGAAATTTTATTTACATCAAAATGTACTTGCAATGAACGAATACCGGGTGTCATATCAATTACAGGTAAATCCGATTTTTCGATTTCGTTCATAAGGATATGTACTCTGAAACGCAGTTCAATATCAAGCACCATATCGCCGTATTCAACAAGAATATTTTCTTCACCCTGCAATCTGATTTTGTAATCGGTATTGTCGTGTGTTCCCTCTGCCATAATCGAATATGACGCGTCAAGCTGAGCAGGCTTCGGAAGAACAACGTCCGTATAATCAAGATTGATATTTTTATCTTGATTTTTTCTTATAGTTTCGGCTTGTTCAAGGGTTAGAAGTTGAAAGTGAACTTTATCGCCCGGATGTAATTGACCGAGTTTCCACATTTCACCTTTTGCCGTTGTAACCGGGCAAACAAATCCGCCAAGCGACGGACCGTCAGGACCTAATAAAATCGACTGGTCGCCTGTAAGGTCAAGCGTACCGATTGCGTATGCGTTATCGTGTATATTTGACGGATGAAGTCCCGCTTCACCGCCGTCCTCTCTCACCCACTGCGGAACAGGTCCGTTAAGTCTGATACCCGTTCTTGCACTGTTAAAGTTTACGGTATATTCCGAACTTGTAAGTGTGTCAAGATATTCAGGTTTTAAATATTCATAAGTAGGCTGCGGACCAGGCAAAACGCCGATAGTCCATGTATTATCAATCTTAGGAATATACTTACCGTCAAATGAATTAAAGTTATCTGCCTGACAATTCTCTGCAAGATGAAGTACATCACCTGTTCTCAATGCACGTCCGTTATGACCGCCGAATTTACCGTCACAGAATGTTGATGATGAACCCATAATCTTAGGTACGTCTATACCGCCCTTGACAAGAAGATATGTTCTCATACCTTTTGCGGCGGTTTTAAATTTAAGCTCTTGCATAGGTGACGCACTTATAACCGTGTACATCGGCACACTTTCACCGTCAAGCGTTGCCTGCATATCCGCACCTGTTATACAAAAACTTGCGGTCGTTCTGAATCTGTATGTGCCGCCGCGCATTGTAAGCTCAATACCTGCCGCGTTAAGGTCGTTACCAAGCAATTTATTACCTATTTTAAAGCTGTACGCGTCCATAGCACCGCAAGGCGGTACACCGACAGTCCAGTACCCAATCATACCGTCGGCATCTTGTACTGTTGACTGAACACCGCCGTCAAGCACTTCAAGTGCATTTTCTTCAGGTAAAAATCCCTCAAGCATTTTTGTAAACAGCTTTCCGTCTTTATAATCGCCTGTAAGGATAAGACTCTTTAAATATTCTAAGTTTGTCGTTATGCCGTAAATTTTTGATTCGGTCAAAACGTCAAGCATTTTTTCAACCGCTTTTTCTCTGTTTTCCGCATGAACAATAAGTTTTGCAAGCATAGGGTCATACAATGCGGAAATTTCGATATTCTTTCTTATCCAAGTTTCAACTCTCGCTTTGTCGCTGAATGTAACATCGTCAATCTTACCGCTGCACGGTCTGAAATTATTTATACAGTCCTCCGCATATACTCTGACTTCGATTGAATGTCCGTTCGGCACTGCCTTAAATTCTTCAATACCTTTAAGCTCGCCTGCCGCCTCTTTAATCATCCACTCAACAAGGTCAACACCGTAAACTTCTTCCGTTATACCGTGTTCAACCTGTAATCTTGTATTGACTTCAAGAAAATAGAACTTTTCGTCAGACTCGTCATAAAGAAATTCAACAGTACCGGCACTTCTGTAACCGCTTGTCTTTGCAAGACTCTTTGCGGCGGTGTACATTTGTTCACGAACCGTATCCGACAAATTCGGTGCCGGAGATTCCTCGACAACCTTTTGGTTTCTTCTCTGAACCGAACAATCACGTTCACCGAGCGTTGCAACTTCACCGTATTCATTACCGAAAATCTGTACTTCAACGTGTCTTGCTTTTCTGATATATTTTTCAAGAAATACGCCTGCATCATTGAAATTGCTTTCCGCAAGGTGACAAACGTTGTCGTATGACGCAACAAGCTCGTCCTTGTTTTCACAAATTCTTATACCGATACCACCGCCGCCGGCTGTACTCTTTATCATTACCGGATAACCGATTTTTTCAGCCTCGACAATCGCCTCGTCAACACCTTTCAAAAGTCCCGTACCGGATAAAAGCGGTACGTTTGCTTTTTGTGCAATTTCTCTTGCGGAGTGTTTCAAACCGAAAAGCTTAATTTGACTTGAATCAGGTCCTACAAACTTGATATTGTTTTCTTCACACTTTGCGGCGAAAACAGTGTTTTCACTTAAAAATCCGTAACCGGGATGTATTGCTTCCGCACCTGTATCAAGTGCCGCTTTGATTATTTTATCAACGTCAAGGTATGTATCTTTTGCCGTACCCTCGCCAAGATATACCGCCTCATCGGCATTTTCAACGTGCAAGCTGTCCCTGTCTGCCTTTGAGTAAACAGCCACACTCTTTACGCCCATCTTAGCAAGCGTTCTTTCAATTCTTACGGCGATTGCACCTCTGTTTGCTATTAAAACTTTACTGAACATATTAATCTTCCTTTGCCAATTTATTAATCCCAGATAAGAAGTCTTACGGGTGTAGGGTTGTATGCGTTACACGGATTGTTTAGCTGCGGACAGTTGCTTATAAGAATCATAACATCTGCCAATGCTTTCATCTCAACATACTTGCCCGGTGCCGATACACCGTCATCAAATTTATATCCGCCCTCTTTTGTGATAGGCACATTCATAAAGAAGTTGATATTCGGTGCAAGGTCACGCTTTTTAATGTCTGCCGTAGTGTCAGCAAGCTGTAACATAAAGCTGTCACGGCAGTTGTGCATATATCTCTTTTCTCTCGCATATCTGACTGTATTGCTTTGCGATGAACAAGCACCGCCCAAAGTATCGTGTCTGCCTGTCTTGTCTGCTGTGATTTCAAGTAACGGCTTGCCCGACTCGGCTCTTAAAATACTTCCCGTTGTCAAATAAATATTTTTCTGTGCCACGATTGTCTGTACCGCACCGTAGTGATCCTCGGGATTTTCCAAATCATAAAATGTCGTATCAACGGCTTGGTTACCCTCAATATCAAGTATTCTGAATGTCTGACCTTTTTTCAATTCGTACATCCAACCAAGTCCTGCATTAAGCACCTCGTCATATACTGCGTCCTCTATTTTCAAATCACTGTCTTTTTCAATAAATCCATACATAATCTTTTCCTCCTCTGATTATTCGCCAAGTAAGTTGTAGTAATCCCATGTGTTTTCAAATGCTCTGTAATTTTCATCACGTGAATTTACACATTCGTCCATAAGGTCTGTCTTTGGAGCGTCATAAACCTCCATTGTAACGGGAACAGACGGATATTCCGTTGACGGATCAAGCGGATTAGGTGTGTTTGAAACAACAAAGATAATATCCATTTCTGTTCTTAGCGTTACCGTAGCACCCTTTTTACAGTGATCCGAAACATAGTTCATACTTCCGTCCTCATCAACATACACCTTTGAGAAAAGATTTACGCATGGTACAATATCTCTTTTACCCATATTGTTGCGGACAAGTTCAATCTTGAAGTTTTCTTCGCCGCATCTGTAAAAATCGTTGCCTTGTTCCTGATATGATGTCTTGCCGTATTTTTCATCGGTCATCTTTCTTGTTGTGTGACCGCAGATTGAATCGTGCCAACCTAAGCTGTCCTCTGTGATACTCGCCAACACCCTGCCGTTGTCGCTCATAAGCACATTGCCCTTTGTAAGATGCGCTGTGTACTGCGCCTTTAGAGTATCAGGCATATTGTATCTTTCAGATGTATCTCTCATATTGTAAAGAAGGATTGATACATTGGCATTATCTCCAAGTGCTTTAAAGTGAATATATTTGTTCTTTCCGATAAGTCCCGACCATTTTTCACCTGGTCTGAATTCCTTTGTAAAAAGTTTCTGCATAATGTTTCTCTCCTTTTTCTAATCAAATAAAAAACGGGACTTAACCGATTTAAAAATCAGCTAAGCCCCTTTGCTTGTACTGTGATACTAAAAAAGGCTTTAAGATATTTGTTTCAATACCTTAAAGCCTCTTTGCTTTCATCTTGTGTTTATTATACAACCGCAAAAGAATTTTTTCAATTATCCGAAAGTTTGATTTTTCTACTACTTTAGTTCTACTCATTCAAGAAATAACGAAATAAGCTGACCTCTGCTTGAAACTCCGGTTTTGTTGTATATGTTGTAAATATGCTTTTTCACCGTTGAAACAGATATGACAACTTTATCCGAAATTTCTTGATTTGACAAACCTTTATTGATAAGGCTTAAGATTTCCGATTCTCTTGACGTTAAACCATAAGTTTTTGCAAAGTTGTTAAGACTTTTGTTTACCGTAATGCTTGCTCTGTCAAGACGCATAACATTATGGAGCATATTTGCAATGTGATTTTTAAGTAAGTTCAAAACATACAACTCTTTTTCATTAAAGTCACCGCTCTTTTCATTTCTGAAAAGATTGAACATTCCTATAATTCTTGAATTTTTTATCAGAATGATACCGCACCCGAATATAATGTCCTCGGGCTTTAAAGATTTTATGTAAAAATCCGTTTTTTCACGAACATCACTTTCAAGAATACTCGTGTCCTTGTAAACACTCGTTTCCGAAACAAAGTCGTACAGATATTGAATATAATCCTCACTGTAAAAAACATCTGTGTACTTATCCTTTACGTCCGTGTCAAAGCCGATAAAATACGATTGCTCTTTTCTGATTTTGCGGTCATCGTCCAAAATGATAAACCAGCCCTTCGTGTACGGAATAAGCATTCGTATCATTTTCATCATTTTGCTCGTAAATACATCAAGTTCATCAATCGTGTATAGCTCAAGCAGCATATTATTAATAGTATTCCATTCATTTTCCGTAAGCATAATTTCTCCTCCGATTTTCAGCGAAAATAAACAGTTTTCGATAATATTCAAGCTTTTTCTATTATAACATACTTATAACAAAAAACAAGTCTGTTTTTGAACAGACCTGTTTTTATTTTACTCAACTTCTTTTATTGTTTCAAAAATCCAAACCGTTTCTCTGTGATTTTCGCTGTAATCAGGTGCTTTAATAATGTGCATTTTTGCAAGTTCACCGTTTGTACGTTCAAATTCAATCTCAGGAACATTACCCTCTTGAATTTGTCTTTCTATCCACTCATAATCAAAGAACGGTTCATAATTACGATGATATTTTGAATCAACTTTTTCGTTCAGATACATTCTAAGAGCCTCTTTGAATTTACCGTTTGTAATTTTCAGCATACTCTTAAAGAACTTCGGAACATATATTACTCTTACTGTATCATCATCAAAATTTACGATATAACCGCCCGTAAATTTCGGAGCGACAGCCGACAAGAATGTATCCATATCGTGTTCGCTGATATTTGCTTTGCTGATAGTCCAATCGCCGTCCTTATTATTTTCGACGCTCTTTTTATGATAATACGAATACTTATTGTCAAGCATATTTCTTTCGGCTTGTTTTATAAATCTTTCAGCATTGGTTGAAACCTCGCTGAACGACACGCCGTACGATATACTGTAACCCTGTTTTTCAATATCGTTCTTTATACTTTCAATATTTTCTTCGATTTGTTTTTCACTATCTCCGAAAGTAAACGCAACAAATTCATCACCGCCGATACGATACGTTTTATCCGAACCGAATTTGCTCTGCAATGCCTGCGCAACGGCTTTAAGCATATTGTCACCCGCCTCATGACCGAAACGGTTATTAATATTATGCAATCCGTTTGCGTCAATATAAACACACGCTACATTTCTGTATTCATTCTTATCCAAATTTTCAATCGTCCGTTCAAAACAGTTTCTGTTTAAAAGTCCTGTAAGAGAATCTATAATTCCCATTTTCCTAAGTGACTGATACGAAGAAATATTATTTACCGCCAACGAGAAAGTGCCTGCAACGTTTTCGATATAATCGGCATTTTTCCACACCTTATCCATATTGACAACGCCGAGTACACCGACAAAACGTTTTTTCACGTCATATACAGATGTTACGATATAGCTGTCGATATAATAGTCATACGGCAATCCGCAATCTCTCAGATTGTATAACTTTTTACCGAATTTCATACTTGTTCCGTCACCGTTAAATCCGGGAATAACAACTTTTACAGGTCTGTTTTCAGCCGCATTAATATCAAAATCATCTTTATTTGACCAACAGTATACTTCATCAATTATTCCGTTTTTGACCTTTGTAAAAAATGCGGTTTCGGCTTTCATATAGTCCGCAACTGTACCCAACGTATTCTCGATATTTTCAGTGTGCTTGTGTGCATCGAATAACGATTTTTCGACTTCGAGCATATATTCCACTCTTTCAATATCCTTTTTTCTCAACGCCAAAAGCCATACAAAGTACGCAACAAGAATTGCTACCGTAATTATCGCCATTCCATACATAGCATGTTCGATTTGTCTTGCGATTTTCATAACAGTGCTTTCCGGTATAGAAAGCATAACCGACCAATTATTGATACCGACGGGAGTATAGTACGAATACATATTCTCTTTTACTCTCTCGGAATAACCAACTAAATAACCGCTTTTTCCGCTTTTTATATCCGTGTCTATCTCTGAAGTTTTCTGACCTTTTACTTTATGCTTGCTCCAATCAGCTATATTTCCAAGCGACAAATGCCAAGTATCCATAATAAAATCACCGCTGTCACCGTCAATCAAATATATTGACGCGTTTTCGGCATATGAATCCGCAACATAATAAAGTGGAAGTGAATTAACCTCCGTAATGCCGTAAAGAATACCTATTGTTTCGCCTTTCTGCAAAATAGGCACTGCACTTTTCAGCACCTTTTTATCTCCATAACTTATATCCACTGTTGCATTTGTCGAAACGTATTCGCCTTTTTCAACCTCTTCTGCGTATGACAAAGTACCCGATGCGTCTACATAGTTTCCGTCACACGTTATCACTCTGTTGTCAGGTAATAATACCTCAAGATGTGAAATTTCTCCTCTCGTCATATATGATTTCAATATATGTTTTGTTTGATCGGAATCAATGTTACCGCGACTTGCGATTACATCAGCTATAATTTCAAGCTGTTCTTGATTGTTGTATGTATTATTTTTTATTTCCTTGCCTAAATTCTCAGTAGTTTTTCTCAAAGTGTCATAACATTGTTGTTCAGCTGCTTTTTGAACATACAGGCTTGTCGAAAATACAACTGCATATAAAACAACAAATATTGCCATTGTTACGGCAACAAATTTGCTTATTTTTCTTTTCTTCACTGCCATAATTCCACCTCTTAAAAGATTGACAATATTATATCATACTGCATACACAAAAATCAAGAATATTATACATTTTTCGCATAAAAAAAGCTACCGTATGAAAGTATCTTTTTTGTCTATTATCCCTGTTTTTCTTTTGTTCTTTTTATGATTTTCAAACGAGTATGCTCCTCACGTTCTTTTTCTTCAAGAGCATTCTGAATATCCTTAGACAGTTTGTCATAAAGAGGTATTGTGATATTTTCAAGAGCATTTGCTCTCTTTTGCGTTTTCTTTATGTTCATAGCCAAACGGTAAACCGCATTTTCAATTTCCGTAAGCTTAACCGTCATCACTTTAACTTCGTTAAATTTAACGCTTGCCTCGTCAAGTGCCGAGGAAGTTCCGTTAAATCCGTAAACAGGTCTGCCGTCGGGCTTATCAGCCGTAACAACAGGTATTTCAACACCCATAACACTGCGTAAATCAACTTTTACGCTGTTTTCAAGCACTGCCGAATGAGCAAGGTTCTGCACCTTGCTCACACCCATTATTACGTTTGCCGATTCCAAAGCCTTATATGCAGCGGCAAAGGTTTCTTCGATTTTCGCCTCGACTTCCTTTGCCTCCTCTATCAAAAGCATCATTTCTCTGATTAGGATATTTCGTTTTTTATCAAGCATTTCATAGCCTTGCTTTGAAAGACGCAATGTATTTTTTGCCATCATCAAGTTACCTTTTGTAGGTGCTAACGTCTTTGCCATCTGAAATTCCCCCTCTCAGGATTATACTTCTTCGTCCTCCACAGGACGATAATATTTTTCAAGAGTCTTATCGCTGACTCTGTCAAGTTCACTCTTAGGCAGCATACCCAAAAGCTCCCAACCGAGATTTAAAGTATCGTCAATAGTTCTGTTTTCATTCTTACCTTGTGTAAGGAACTTTTCTTCAAACGCTCTGCCGAACTTGATATACTTCTTATCCATATCGGAAAGTTCATCTTCACCGATAACTGACGCCAAACTCTTTGCGTCCTCAACCTTTGAATATGCCGCAAAAAGCTGGTTTGAAAGTTCAGGGTGGTCGGCTCTTGTAAAGCCTTCACCGATACCGTCCTTCATCAAACGCGAAAGTGACGGAAGAATTGAAACAGGCGGATATACGCCTTTAAGGCTAAGCTCTCTGCCCAAAACTATCTGTCCCTCTGTAATGTAACCGGTAAGGTCAGGGATTGGGTGAGTAATATCATCGTTAGGCATTGTCAAAATCGGCACTTGTGTAACCGATCCCTTTGCGTCCTTGATAATACCTGCACGTTCATAAAGTGAAGCCAAATCTGAATACAGATAACCAGGGAAACCCTTTCTTGACGGAATTTCACCCTTTGAAGATGAAACCTCACGAAGTGCCTCCGCGTATGACGTCATATCGGTAAGTATTACAAGTACGTGCATATCGTGCTTGAATGCAAGATATTCTGCCGCTGTAAGCGCACATCTCGGTGTAATAATTCTTTCAACGACAGGGTCATTTGAAAGATTTAAGAACATTACAACCTTACCCAAAACACCGCTTTCTTCAAACGACTTTTTAAAGTAGTTTGCAACGTCATGCTTAACGCCCATTGCCGCGAATACGATAGCAAACTTTTCTCCGTTTTCGTCATCAGGGTCAACAACCTTTGCCTGTCTTGCAATCTGTACGGCAAGGTCGTCATGCGGAAGACCGTCGCCTGAGAATATAGGAAGCTTTTGACCTCTTATAAGTGTGGCAAGACAGTCTATTGACGAAATACCTGTCTGAATAAAGTTGTTCGGGTATTCACGCGAAACGGGATTGATAGGCTGACCGTTTACGTCACGAACTTCGTCCGCAAAGTAATCGCCCAAACCGTCAATCGGTCTGCCGATACCGTCAAGCGTTCTACCAAGCATTTCTTTTGAAAGCGGCAAACGCATCGGCTCGCCCATAAATTTTGTTTTAGTGTTGGTAAGTGACAGATTTGAAGTACCCTCAAAAACCTGTATTACCGCTTTATCACCGGAAATCTCAATAACTCGTCCTATTCTTTTCTCGCCGTTGTCAAGAGTAACTGTAACCATTTCTTCATAGAATGTATCGTCTACTCCCTCGATAACTGCCAAAGGACCCTGAATATTATTAAGACCCATATATTCTATTGCCATATGCTCATATCCTTTCCTTTAGCTTTCATGGTTATAAATCAACTTGTCAAATGTTTCGTTGATTTTTCTCTGTAAATCATGGAACGGACCATCAATATTGTCATTTCCAATCGTGTATTTAATTCTGATAATGTCCTCAGCAATTCCGCTTTCGCTCACTTTTGAAAGCACAACGCCCTTTTCGACACATTCTTTAATTCTCTTATCAAAAAGAAGAATTGTATCCATCATCTTATTCTGCTTTTCAAGCGGTACATATGTATCGTCCGCATAGAAAGCATTTTGTTGCAAGAAACCTACTCTGATTGTCTTTGCGACCTCCAAAGTAGCCTTTTGACTGTCAGGAAGAACGTCTGCACCGATTAGCTTAACGATTTCCATAAGACTGCTTTCTTCTTGCAAAATTGCCATCATCTTATTTCTCTTTTCCATAAAGTCCGGAGAAACATTTTGAGCATACCAATCAGTAACTTCACCGATATATTCACTGTAACTGTTAAGCCACTGAATAGCCGGATAGTGTCTTGCATATGCAAGCGACTTGTCAAGTGCCCAGAAACATCTGATAAAACGCTTTGTATTCTGTGTTACCGGTTCTGAGAAGTCACCGCCCTGAGGTGATACTGCACCGATAATTGATACAGAACCCTCACTGCCGTTAAGATTTGTAACATATCCCGCTCTTTCATAGAAAGCCGAAAGTCTTGACGCAAGATATGCAGGGAAACCTTCTTCCGCAGGCATTTCTTCAAGACGACCCGATATTTCACGAAGTGCTTCAGCCCAACGAGATGTTGAGTCAGCCATAAGTGCAACGTCATAACCCATATCTCTGTAATATTCCGCGATTGTAACACCTGTGTAAATACTTGCTTCACGCGCCGCAACCGGCATATTTGAAGTATTAGCAATAAGCATTGTTCTGTCCAAAAGCGGTCTGTTTGACTTAGGGTCGATAAGTTCAGAGAACTCGTCAAGTACCTGTGTCATTTCGTTACCACGTTCACCGCAGCCGATATATACGATAATATCCGCATCACACCACTTTGCAAGCTGGTGCTGTGTCATAGTTTTACCGGTACCGAAACCGCCCGGAACAGCCGCCGCACCGCCTTTTGCAAGCGGGAACATTGTATCGATTACTCTCTGACCCGTTACAAGCGGTCTTGAAATAGGCTGACGCTGTGTATAAGGTCTTGCCTTTTTGATAGGCCATTTTTGTTTCATTGTTATGTCAATAATTTCGTCATCGCTCTTTACCTTTGCGATAATATCAACAATAGTGTAGTTGCCGTTCGGAGCAATCCATTCGATTTTACCTTTGATATTCGGCGGAATCATAATTCTGTGCTCAATAAGGCTTGTTTCCTGTGTTACGGCAATTATGTCACCGCCTGTAACATAGTCGCCTTGTTTCGCAACCATTTCCACATTCCAAGTTTTTCTTTCGTCAAGGTTAGTAACCTTTAAACCTCTGCCGATGAATGAGCCTGACATATTTCTTATTTCTTTCAACGGTCTTTCAATACCGTCAAAAATATCAGACAATATACCCGGAGCAAGAGTTATTGACAAAGGACCGCCCGTACCGACTACAGGTTCACCCTTTTTAAGACCTGTCGTTTCCTCGTAAACCTGTACAATAGTAGTATCGGAAGTTACGCCGATAACTTCGCCGATAAGTTCTTCATTACCGACATATACCATTTCCTGCATTTCAAAGGAATCTGAACCCTTTACTTTTACGACCGGGCCGTTTATACCGAATATCTGACCTTTTGTATTAGCCATTTACCTTCATTCCTTTCCGTTTGTATGCCGTTTAACCCAGTGCCAATCCACTGCTTTGAAGGAATTTCTGCTTTTCTTCTGACAGCATTTCCTTGAATGAATAGTCAACAGCAACCTTTCTGTCTGTATTTAAAATCTTCGCACCGCCAAGAAAATCTTTTTCACCCGATGCCTCAACCGTAATTCTTGACGTGTCGGGAATCTGTTCAATTTTTTCTTTAAGCTTTATATCGTCTGATGAGATATAAATTGTCTTTGAACCTTTTCCGACTTCAAATAAAGCCTTTTCAATCTTGCTTAAAAGCCATTCTTCGTATTTATCGCTCTCGATAAATTCAACGATTTTTGCTCTCGAAAGTTTCATTACGTCATCAATAATTTCTTCACGACGCATGATAAGTTTTTTCTTTGAATCAAGCTCTGCGTGAAGAACTCTCTCATTTGCACTTTTTTGAGCGGATTGAATATTCTGTTGAATATTCTCATATGCACCCTGCAAAAGCTCGTTTTCCTTTGCATCTATTCTCTCTGAATATTCCTTTTGAACATTCTCAAGTAATTTTTCTCTTTTCTGTTCCGCATCTTTGAGAACAAGCGATGTAAAGGTATTGAGTTTTTCTGTTAAGTTATTGCTTTCCATATTCCTTACCTCCCCTGTTTAAAGTTTAAGACCGATTGACTCTTGAACCATATTGTTGATACTGTTAGCAATATCACGACTGCCGTGTCTGTCCGGTATTTCTATGATAAGCGGAGTGTGCAATGTAATTTTAAGATGGTTAAGATATTCTTTAACCATTGCCGCCGCTTTTTCCGTAAATATCAAAATACCAAGTTCAGGGTCGTTTACAGCCTTTTTAATTTCTGCAGTAATAGTTTCGCTGTCGTGAGCAACACATCCGTCTATACCCACAAGTCTCATACCGATTTGTGTATCAATGTTGTCACTGATTAAATACATTTTCATAAAACATACGTCCTTTCAGACTTGTAATAATAAAATCCATTCTCCATCCACTCCGTAACGGACTACACTCGTCGTCCATCGCCTCCCCTTGAGGGGAGGTGTCATCGCAGATGACGGTGGGGTGGCTTTCTCCCCACTCCGTAACGGACAACCCTCGCCTCCCCTTGAGGGGAGGTGCCAACGGCGGAGGGGTGGCTCGCTCGCCCGATTTACCAAAGGCTGAAAGAAAATTGTTCACAGTGCTGCTTTGCAGCTTGCGGTGCCGTACACTTGTACTGCCCCAAGCAAAAAGTAGTGCTGTGGGCAATTTTACTCAGCCTATTATGAATTAAGAATCAATATAGATATTACAAGACCGTATAGTGCGATACCTTCTGCAAGGGCAACGAAGATAAGAGTTTTACCCATAATCTTTTCATTTTCACTCATTGCACCGATAGCAGCTGATGCAGCTGATGCAACGGCGATACCACCGCCGACACCGCTAAGACCTGTTGAAAGAGCCGCACCGATGAACTTTAGACCTTCACCGACTGTAAGACCGGCTTCAGCACCTGTACCTGCCGCAAGAGCGCTAACTCCGCCGCCAAGTGTGCAGATAACGCCGACGCCAAGAATACTGAAGAATGAGATTGCGTTCATCAAAAGGCATTCCTTACCTTTTGTCTTGCCTGACTTATAATACAAAGCAACAGGAACGATTACTGTAAGTGCGATTAAAGCGAAGAAAATTTTCATTAACATAGTGATTACCTCCAAAATATATTAAAACCGATTTATATTATTTATCACGAAGTGACATAAATTCTTTACCTCTGCCTGAGAAGTATCTTGAGAACATTTCGTAATACTCCAGACGAAGTACCTGTATTCCGACGATAAGGCCTTCAAGAACCATAACAAGTACGTTACCGATTACTTGTACAATAACTCCGCCTACACCGCCGCTTTGAGAAAGAATTGCAACAACCATCATCATACCTACATGGACTATTGCAAAAGCGCCTATTCTTAGGAATGAGATTGTGTTTGTGAAGAAACTCAAAATCACTTCAAACATTTCAAACAAGTTTTCCACAAAGAACATTCCGTTTCTCGGCAGCCAGTCCTTTTTACCCTCTACAAGCTTGCCAAGCGGCTCGCATAGGTACATACAAAGCACTGCCAAAATAATAATTGCCACAAATACGAATGTCGGTATACCCCACTTTAAGAACAAGTTACCGGCAAGAAGAAGTGCGCCTATATAGAACACCAAGCCCGCGACACCGTTATGTCCGAACAGTGCTTCGCCAAGTTCCTTACTTTTCAGTGCGTTTATAACATTCAATACCATACCGAATATAATTATCAGCACACCCATACCAATCGTACCGCCCAGCATTAACGCTATTTCATTCATAGGGTTTAACGCTGTTGTATGAAACAATTCAGGGATTATTTCTTCATTTCCGAAGAAACTTCCGTATATAAATCCGAATATCACACCGGATATTCCGACCATTCCGACAATACCGCCCAAGTCCCATTTCTTGACTTTGTAAACTATAAAGCCTGCTATCGCAAGCACAAGGCTCTGACCTACGTCACCGAACATTATACCGAAGAACAGTATATACGTTACGGCAAGTATGCCTGTCGGATCAATTTCCGTATAACTCGGAAGTCCATACATTTTAACGAACATTTCAAACGGTTTAAATACCGGATTATTTTTCAGCTTTGTAGGCGGCTGAATATCCTTGACGTCCTCTGCGTCCTCCATATAGAACATCACAACGTCATCTGAACCGTTAATCTCTTTTTCAAGCGACTTTGCACTCTTTTCATCCATCCAACCTACTATATAGAAGAACATATCGCCGTGAATGGCATTTCTTCTTACTTCGGAGAATTGATGACGTTTCTTCGCAAGATTGTAAATTCCGCAAAGTTTATCCGCACTGCTTGAAATCATCTCGGCGGTCTTTGCACTGAGTTCTTCAATCTGCTGTTTTAATTTTTGATTTTGGTTTAATAATCCACGCTTTATTTCAAGCGGAGTACCAACGTAATCCTCTGATATGTCCATAGGTTCAAAATACAGAGAATTAAATACTTCTTCAATCTTTCTCTCTTTCAAAAGCGGTGCGAAGTAAAAGCCCCATACATCTGTTGCGTCCTCCGCAGTCTTGATGAAGAAAGTTTCAAGATTGTCAAGGTAGGTTATAAGCGTTTTATAACCTGTTTTCGGAATATGTCCGAATCTGCATCTTATAAATTCAAACTTGAAAATTTTCGACAAATCCACATCCATACTGAGCATTAGATTAAGCTGCTCAATCGCCGCCTCATTTGCCTTTATTCTCTCTGAAAGCTCATCGCTTTGGTCACGCTCTTCTTCGATATGCTCATTTATTCCGTCAATAAAATTCTGCATATCACCGAGCTTTACACTTTCGGGAGCAATCAATTTCTTGTTTACTGTGTAGTTTGCAAGATTCATAATGCTTAACGCATTTTTTGCAACTATGTCGTATTCATTGTTTTCCTCAAAGTTTTTCAGCTTACCTCTGTTTGAAATTACCGACATAGCATTTTCAAGATGAATATCTCTGCCGTAAACGTACTTTTCAACGACCGTATCAAATTCACTGATTTGAGCGGCAATAGTTACGGCTTTCATCTTTACGATTGCCATTTTCCCCCTCCTCTACTCAAGACCAATATGTGTGCGGATAAAATCAGGATTTAAGTTGTATCTTATCCCCTCGATAATGGTCGTAATGTTATTAAGTTCAACTTCCTTTAGGTTCATATAGGCATATACCGCAACCATCGACTCTGGATGAGTTACAAATATACTTTTTGATAACCGGTTATAAATATACCTGTAATTACCTTCGGGAAATCTTCCCTTATCATAATCTTCAAACAACTTTCCGTATGCAGTCGATTGATTTACAATATCAATAAACCTTTCAACAGAATCTGCATTTACAAGCTGTTTGATTACCTCTTCCGTCAATCTGTATCTGACAGGCAGAAGATAGGTGAAAATTATTTCATTTGTAAATTCAAAATATTTTTTGCCCCTGTAAATCCACATAAGATTCAGCATATCTATTTTTGTTCCGATAAGCCTTTTAAATAAATTCTCCTGTGTCTTATCAAGAGCGACCGATGCTGTATGCCATATTGACTTATAGTAATATGTGTCCAGCACCATACCCATCGAAAATGAATCCGCGCCTATATTTTCCGCTCGTTGCAGCGGCTCGCTGTAAGGAGTGTTTTTACAAGCCTCGATACAATCCGACAGGGATTTTGCATTATGCATTATCTCACGATTTATTTTCGTGTGTGTTTCAAAGAAAGCGTCAAATTTGCTTTGGTTTACCTCATCATTACTTCTTTCCTCGTGAGTATAGATATATCTTATCTCACGTTTCAAAAATGCAATTTCTCTGCGCATAAACCAAAATTCCATAACGGTTCTCTTTGAATTGTCCATGAAATTATATAGTCTGACGTATTCGTCAACCATTTCCTGTTCAAGCAGGATTTCCATCTGACCTCTGTGAATATCTCTCTCATTCACCTGTTCAAGAACTTCACCGTAGCCGGGTGTACTTTTAAGATAACTGCATATGTCATTTACGCTTTTTCTTTCAAGGAGCTGTTCATAGTCATCTCTTGTCAGAAATTTTGAATACATCGCCTTTAATTTAGCGGCGATTGCACTGTATTCCACGCTCATTTTGCTGCCACCTCACTTATCTGCCGATAATATTCTGTACAATTTCATTAACCCATTTGTCTTTATTGTCGTTGTACTTCTTTTCGAGTTCGGAAAGATGTCTTTCCATATTTACTCTTATGGCCTCTATTTTCTTATCGGCATCTTCTTCCTCTATCTGCTTTAGAGTGACGTTTTTAGCCTCCATTCTTCTCGTAATGTCATCACGCATTTTACGAGATTCGTCCTTAATTCGCTCTTCAAGCTCTCTGTCGGCTTTCTTAGCGTCCTTAATGACTTCCTGGGCTCTGTCCTCGATGTCGATAATCTTCATAATTAGATCTTCCATTTTCCCAACCTCTCTTTCCTCTGCAGATTAATCTGCATTATTTCAGACTATATTTAAAAATCATTACGATTTTGTCTGCATTAATTTTTCAAACTTTGAAGCGGTGCAGGAATTCTGCCGCCTCTGTTTATAAATTCGGCACTTGAATACTTTTTAACCGGCATTACGGGACCTGTTCCCAAAAGTCCGCCAAATTCAACCACGTCACCCTCAACCTTTCCCGGTGCAGGGATAACTCTTACTGCTGTTGTCTTTGTGTTGACCATTCCGATTGCCGCTTCATCGGCTATAATCGCCGAAATAGTTTCGGCAGTTGTGTCGCCCGGTATAACAATCATATCCAAACCTACGGAACATACGCAAGTCATTGCCTCAAGTTTTTCAAGAGTAAGTACGCCGTCTGTTGCCGCCGCAATCATACCTGCGTCCTCACTTACAGGGATAAATGCACCCGAAAGTCCGCCGACATAACCTGACGCCATAATACCGCCTTTTTTAACTGCATCGTTAAGCAGTGCAAGTGCGGCTGTTGTACCGTGAGTACCGCACATTTCAAGTCCCATTTCCTCCAAAATATAAGCCACACTGTCGCCAACGGCAGGTGTCGGAGCAAGTGACAAGTCTACGATACCGAAAGGTACATTAAGACGTTTTGACGCTTCTTGTGCAACAAGCTGTCCCATTCTTGTAATCTTAAATGCAGTCTTTTTAATAGTTTCGGCAACAACACCGAAGTCCTCGCCTTTAACCTTTTCAAGTGCACATTTAACAACACCCGGACCGCTTACGCCGACATTTATAACACATTCACCCTCGCCTTCGCCAAGGAACGCACCCGCCATAAACGGATTATCCTCAACCGCGTTGCAGAATACAACAAGCTTTGCACACGCAAATCCTTGTGTATCGGCTGTAAGTTCAGCCGCTCTCTTAACAATCTGACCCATCTGTTTAACAGCGTCCATATTGATACCAGCTCTTGTCGAACCCACATTAACGCTTGAACATACAAGATCTGTTGCGGCAAGTGCTTCAGGAATTGACTCAATAAGTATTCTCTCACCGTTCGTATAATCTTTATGCACAAGTGCCGTATAACCGCCTATAAAGTTTACGCCTGTCTTTTTAGCGGCTTTGTCAAGAGTTTTTGCGATTTTAACACATTTTTCAACAGTCGGTTCTTCCAATGCATCCACCAAAGTAGCTATCGGAGTTACCGAAATTCTCTTGTTGATAATCGGAATACCGAATTGAGCCTCAATGTCCTCACCGGTTTTTACAAGGTCTTTTGCGTAAGTTGTGATTTTTTCATACACCTTTTCGCAAACTGTATCAACGTCAGGACCGGCACAGCTTTTTAGAGAAATACCCATTGTTATAGTTCTTATATCAAGGTTTTCCTCGTCAACCATTTTTATAGTTTCTATTACTTCAAAGGGATTAATCATTATTTGTACCTCCCTTATATTCTGTGCATTGATGTGAAGATTTCTTCTCTCTGCACATGGATTGAAAGACCCATATCCTTTTCGGCCTGTTCAAATTTTTCACTGATTTGCTTTACTGTAACATTCTCATTTTCAAAATTCACAAGCATTATCATTGTGAACATATCCTGCATTATTGTTTGAGAAATATCAAGAATATTTACTCCGTTTTCAAATAATATATTACTGATTTTAGCTATTATGCCCTTTTGGTCCTTGCCTATTACGGTAACTACTGCTTTCACTTATTTATCTCCAATCTTTCATATTTTCATTGTTTATCTTTAATTGAATTATAGCACTTTTGTTTTAAAAAAGTAAGTGGTTTTTTTAAAGTTTGTCCACTGTAACAGTTTAATAACCCGAATTTTATTGCAATTTGTTTATTTTTTCACAATCCGTTTTTTGTCTTGATATTTGCGACAAATAAGCCGTTTTTCAAGGCTGTTTTTTGTTCAAAAATACAATAAAACTTGCGGTTAATAAACGCTTTACTTTCTTCTTTGTCTTAACGCCTCATACATCAAAACACCTGCCGCAACCGACGCATTAAGTGAATTAATTTCGCCTGCCATAGGTATGCTTGCTATGAAGTCGCATTTTTCTCTTACAAGTCTGCTGATGCCCTCGCCCTCACTGCCTATAACAAGACCAAGCGAGCCTTTAAGGTCAATATCATACATTTCCTGACCGTCCATATCAGCCGCTGCAATCCACAAGCCTTCATCTTTCAGGCTGTCAATCGTGTTAGCGATATTTGTAACCTTTGCAACAGGTGTATATTCAACCGCACCTGCCGAAGTTTTTGCGACAACACTGTTAAGACCCACTGAATTTCTTTTAGGAATAATAACACCGTGTGCACCTACACAATTTGCAGTTCTCAATATTGCACCCAAATTATGCGGATCGGTTATTTTATCACAAATAATAACGAAAGGCGGCTCATTTTTTTCACGAGCTTTATCAAGAATATCCTTCACGCTCACATAGTCGTATGCACTCACATATGCAATAACGCCCTGATGGTTTTCACCCTCTGCGATTTGGTCAAGCTTAGCTCTCTCGACCTCTTGAATTATAATTCCTGCGTCCTTTGCTTTCTTGATAATCGGAACAATAGAGCCCTCGTACTTACCCTTTTTAACAAGGATTTTATCCACGCTGCGACCCGAACGAATTGCCTCCAAAACAGGATTTCTTCCTATAATTTTATCATTCACTGAACTTTCTCCTCTATATTTACTCTATATTATAGCACGAAACCACAAGTTCGTGTAACTAAAAGACATATAAAATCCGTCAGTCGCCACGCCCTTGTGGTTTATTTTCTATTTATTTTTAATTATTTCAACAAAAATTTATCATGAATTGCAACAACAGCCGCTTCAGCATCTTTTCTGTCAACAAGAACAGAAATCTTGATTTCCGATGTAGCAATCATATTGATGTTGATGTGTGCATCGTAAAGAGCCTCAAACATTGTAGCGGCAACGCCTGAGTTATTAACCATTCCCGCACCGACAATAGAAACCTTTGAAACGTCCTTTGTCCATTTAACTTCGTCAGCCTTAACGATTGCCTTGTTTTCTTCAAGAAGGTCAAGTACAGGCTGTAAATCTTCTTCCGTAACAGTAAAGCTAATGTCTTTCTTTTCACCGTTACCGATTGACTGAATTATTAGGTCAACACTGATTCCGTGCTTAGCAAGCATACGGAATACTGAGAAAGCCTTTCCCGGAGTATCCTCTACACCGCAAAGTGCGATTCTCGCAACATCATTATCTCTTGTTACACCTCTAACGAGCATCTTTTCCACTTGTTCTACCTCCTTAACATATGTGCCTTCATTGTTATTCAGACTTGATCTGACTGAAAGCTTAACCCCGTACTTCTTTGCCATTTCAACACTTCTGTTGTGAAGTACGTTTGCACCAAGTGACGCAAGCTCAAGCATTTCATCATATGAAATATCATCAAGCTTATACGCATTCTTTACAAATCTCGGATCTGCCGTATATACACCGTCAACGTCTGTATATATTTCGCAGACATCTGCGTGAAGTGCAGCAGCCAATGCAACGGCTGATGTATCACTTCCGCCGCGTCCCAAAGTTGTTATATCGTCATACTTGTTTATACCTTGGAAACCTGCAACGATTACAATGTTCTTCTTATCAAGCTCAGCTTGTAATCTTTCTGTATCTATTGTGCTTATTCTTGCAGCACCGTATTTAGCGTCAGTCTTAACGCCTGCCTGCCAACCTGTAAGAGAAATAACCGGACAACCGATTTTTTCTATTGCCATTGCAAGCAAAGAAATTGAAATTTGCTCACCTGTTGAAAGCAACATATCCATTTCACGCTTTGAGGCATTCGGGTTGATTTCCTTAGCCTTTTCGATAAGGTCATCTGTTGTATCGCCCTGTGCCGAAACTGCAACAACCACATTGTTACCTGCTTTATACGCGTCTGTAATACGTCTTGCGACGTTCATTACTCTTTCAGCGTCTTTAACGGAAGTACCGCCATACTTTTGAACAATAAGTCCCATTTTTGTTTATCCTTCCTTTTTTATATTCATATCTCAGAAACTACCGCACCGACATTGTCAATCGGCAGTATCATACATTTCCATTCAAGACCGTTAGTCTTAAAATATTCTTCCATACCTGCTTTAAATTCATCATAGTTGCCGTCAAGTATTGAAAGTATTGTAGGTCCGGAGCCGCTCAAATATGTTGCGTGCGAACCCAAGTGATATGTTTTTTCAAATATATCCTCCATACCGTCAACGTAACTTTTACGATACTGTTGATGAAGTTTATCCTTAACGCCGATTTCAAGCGCTTTCATATCGCACGTAAGCATAGCTGCCTGAAACATTGACGCATGACCGACATTAAAAACTGCGTCTTTAAAATCAATCTTTGACGGAAGAACTCCTCTTGATTTCTTTGTTGCAACAAAGAAATCCGGAATTATAACCGCGAACTTAATATGACTTTTCAGTTTCGTGCTTTTGATTATAGTCTTGTCATCATCCATAAGCGACACGCAGAAACCGCCGAAAAGCGCCGGCCCTACATTGTCGGGATGACCTTCCATCGTTGCCGCAAGATGAATTATTTCCTGATACGAAAGCTGTCTGCCGGAAATAATATTTGCCGCCAACATTCCACCTATAATACACGCACTGCTACTGCCCAAACCTCTCGTCATAGGTATCTGACTGTCTTGAGTTATTCTGTAACCCTTTTGCTCATAACCTACATAGTCGAAAAGTTCCGCCATTGCACGGTAAATCAAATTGCTTGTATCCTGTGGGATAAAGCTTTGAGTATTTTTGTTGATTACTTCAAGTCCCTCGGGAATTTCCTCAATCATCATTCGGTTATACAAACCAACAGCCACACCGAGAGTATCAAAACCTGCACCCATATTTGCACTGGTTGCAGGCACTCTTAATTTAATCATTAATCCATTACACGAATGTTTGCCACAACATCAGACAGCTTAGCAAGTTTTTCTTCAACCTCAGATTTAGTAAGCGGTGAAGTCACAAACGCTGACTCATTGTCTATAATATTATCGACAAATTCGCACTTTCCGAATATTTTCTGAACATTTTCTGCAGAATCAGTTGTTCTTACAAAGTATTCAAACTTCTTTGAATTAATATCAGCCATAATATTTCCAGCCGGCTTTTCCCAGAAAATCTTCTTACTTCTGTCGCTGTGCTTAACCGCGTCAACAACGTCGGCAACAACAGCACTTGCAGTAGGAAGTTTACCTGCGCCCTTACCGTAGAACATTACATCGCCTACGCAATCGCCTGTAACCATAATGGCATTGAATACACCGTCAACACCGGCAAGAGGACTGCTGTTTTTTATCACCATAGGTGATACGATTGAGTAAACCTTGCCGTTTTCGTCAAACTGTGCATATCCGATAAGTTTTATAACTGAATCCATAGCAGCGGCATATTTAACATCGTCAAGAGTGATGTTTGTTATACCATCTGTATCAATATCATTGTAATCAATCATTTTGCCCGACGCAAGTGACGCCAAAATCGCAATCTTTCTGCAAGCGTCGTGACCTTCAATATCGGCGGCAGGATTTCTCTCTGCGAAACCGTTGTTTTGTGCGTCTTTTAGGGCTGTTTCAAAAGTCTTGCCCTTTCTTATCATCTGGTCAAGAATATAGTTTGTTGTACCGTTTAAAATACCGGCAATCTTCAATATATTGTTAGCCGTTAGACATTGATGCATAGGTCTTATAATCGGAATACCGCCGCCTACACTTGCCTCAAAGAAGTAGTTTACATTTTTCCCTCGGGCAATCTCCAAAAGCTCTGTCCCGTATGTGGCAACAAGCTCCTTGTTAGACGTTACAACGCTCTTTCCCGCTTCAAGAAGACTTTTTGTAAATTCATATGCAGGGTGAAGTCCGCCCATAACTTCCGCAACAACGCTTACTTCGTCATCGTTAAGTATGTCATTGAATTCTTTTGTAAAAAGTTCTTTTTCGGGATGGTCGTCAAAATCGCGAATGTCAAGAATGTACTTTATATCCACACTTTCACCATTCGCACTGCGGCTGAGCTTGTCACTGTTGGTCTTAATTATGTCGTATACACCACTTCCAACAGTACCGTAGCCCATTATTGCAACCTTTGCCATTCTTATGCCTCCCTTATTTTTCTTTCATTATAATATGTATTTTGTTATAGTAATATCTATAATAAAATATATTACCATATCACTGTGATAAAGTCAATGTTTTCAAACGCCAAATATGACCTTTTTAATCAAAGTTCTTTTGTGTAAATTAACACTAACATTTTTATCGTCTGTTATTTTTCTTTATCTCTCTGTTAATCTTCGCATTCATTCCGCTGCCTTTTAAATACGGCAGAATACTCATACATTTGCCGTCTGCCACGATTATATGGTCAAGCATTTTTATACCGGCGAAAAAAAGCGTATGCTCCAAAGCCTGTGTCGTAACCAAATCGGCATTTGACGGTTTTAAAATTCCGCTTGGGTGATTGTGCGTAAATACAACCTGTGACGCGTCACTTTTAACCGCACTTCTAAGCACCTTTGCAACGTCAAGTTCAACGCTTTCAAAACTGCCCTCGAAAAGCATTTCCTGATTAATAATTCTGTTTTTCGGATCAAGACAAATCATATAACAACATTCACGGTTTTTGCCGTCAAACAGATTGCACAAATAATTTTCACTCGTTTCACTGTTTAAAACAAACACGTCCGTATTATATTTTTCCGTATTGTAATACTGTATAAATTCACCAAGCGAACATATGTAATCGGCGGTTTTTTCACCTACACCGTCTATGCTCATAAGACGTTTTTTAGAAGTGTGGAACACATTCACAAATCCACCGCACTCTTTAATCAAATTATGTGCTATATCATTCGTATCCGCCACCGGAATTACGTTGTAGAGAAGATACTCCAAAACCTTATGTTTCTGCCACGTTTTGAAACCGCCTTTTTCAAAATCCTCACGCATTCTTTTTCTGTGACCTTTGTGATTGTTTGTGTCCATTATTTCACCGCCATTACTTCATTCTACGGCTTATTATACACTATTTTACTATAATTTGTCTACAAAATTCGACAAATTATTTACACAAAAAAAACGGAGCATACCGTTTGGATATGCTCCGTATGAATATTTAATTACTTGCCTTCAACCAATCTCTTAGTGTCAATAGCAATCATAAGTTCTTCGTTTGTAGGGATAACAAGAGTTTTAACTGTTGCATCATCAGCTGAAATATCAACTGTACCTCTTGCAGCGTTCTTGTCCTCGTTAATCTTGATACCCATAAAGTCAAGACCCTCAACAACTGCCGATCTTGTAGCCGCATCATTTTCACCTACGCCGGCAGTGAATACAACTGCGTCAACACCGCCCATAGCGGCAGCATAAGCACCGATGTCTTTCTTAACTTGGTATGAGAACATATCAAGAGCAAGCTGTGCTCTGTCATTTCCTTCTTTAGCGGCAGCAGACAAATCTCTGAAGTCAGATGATACGCCCGAAACACCCGAAACTCCGCTTTCCTTGTTCATAAGAGCGTCAACGTCTTTAGCTGACATACCTTTTTGGTTGATAAGATATGTAACGACAGCAGGGTCCATTGAACCTGTTCTTGTACCCATCGGCACACCGTCAAGAGGAGTGAATCCCATTGATGTATCTACACACTTACCGCCGTCAACAGCTGTAATTGATGAGCCGTTGCCAAGGTGGCAAGTAACAATCTTAAGGTCTTCTGCCGGCTTGCCTAAAAATTCAGCAGCCTTTTGTGAAACATACTTGTGGCTTGTACCGTGGAAACCATACTTTCTGATACCGTAGTTTTTGTAGTATTCATATGGCAAAGCATACATATATGCTTTTGGAGGCATTGTCTGGTGGAATGCTGTATCAAATACGCCAACCATAGGAGTGTTAGGCATAATCTTTTGGCAAGCCTTGATACCGATAATGTTCGGTGGGTTATGTAGAGGAGCAAGCGGTGTACACTTTTCAAGTGCTTTCATAACTGCTTCTGTAATTACGCATGAACCTGCAAATTCTTCACCGCCGTGTACAACTCTGTGACCGACTGCACCGATTTCGTCCATTGACTTGATAACACCGATTTTTTCATCAACAAGTGCGTCAATAACCATCTGAATTGCGTCACCGTGATCCTTCATCGGCTTTTCAATCTTAGTCTTTTCGTTCTTTGCAACATTTGTGTGTTGAAGATTTGAACCTTCAATACCGATTCTTTCGCAAAGACCCTTTGCCATAACTTGTTCGTTGTCCATATCTATAAGCTGGTACTTCAATGATGAACTACCCGCATTTATAACTAATATTTTCATATTAAAATTCCTTTCATTTTTTATTAATTATTTTGAGCCTGTATGGCTGTTATTGCAACCACGCCGGCTATATCTTCGGCACTGCAACCTCTTGAAAGATCGTTTACAGGCTTTGCAATACCTTGAAGAATAGGTCCGTAAGCTTCGGCCTTAGCAAGTCTTTGAGTAAGTTTGTAACCGATGTTACCTGCGTCAAGGTTAGGGAAGATAAGTACATTCGCACTGCCTGCAACGTCTGATGAAGGAGCTTTCGACTTAGCAACGCTGTCAACGATAGCGGCGTCAAGCTGAAGTTCACCGTCAAGCTTTAATTCAGGAGCCTTTTCCTTTGCAAGCTTTGTAGCCTCTTGCATTTTGTCAACAAGGGCACTCTTTGCACTGCCGTATGTAGAATATGAAAGCATTGCAACTCTCGGTTCGTCTTGGATAAGCTGTTTGTATGATGCAGCTGATGAAATAGCGATTTCACTTACTTCGTCAGCAGTCGGATCTTGGTTAAGACCACAGTCACCGAAAATAAATGTACCGTTGTGACCGTATTCGCAGTTAGGAACATTCATAATAAAGAATGCAGATACAAGCTTTGTACCCGGTGCAGTCTTTAGAATTTGAAGTGACGGACGAATTGTGTCGGCTGATGAGTGAATAGCACCCGATACCATACCGTCAGCATCGCCTTGTTTAACCATCATTACCGCATAATATGACGGATCTTTGATTGTTTCGGCAGCCTGTTCAGGTGTAATGCCCTTTTTCTTTCTCAATTCATAGAATACGTTTGCGTATTCTTCGTTCTTTTCACTGTTTTCGCTGTCAACAATTTTGATACCGTCAATATCAAGATTTTCAGCGGCAGCCATTGCCTTTATTTTGTCAGGGTTACCTACAAGAATAATCTTTGCATAGCCCTCTTTTTTTACCATTTCAGCAGCCTTCAAAGTTCTGATTTCTTCGCCCTCTGCAAGAACGATAGTTTTGATGTCCTTTTTGGCTCTTTCCTTTAATTGTTCTATGAATGTACTCATTACACAAAACTCCTTTTTCTCTTTATAATTTTTTACCTCTTTTTATTATATACCTTTTTTTCGTCTTTTTCAAGTAAATATCTTAAAAAATTGCTTTATTTTGGCTTGTGAATTTTCTAACAATTTCACTCGACTATTTACCCACGCAAAAGCTGTGGAATATCGCCGTAACAATATCGTCCGACACAGTTTCGCCCGTAATTTCGCCAAGTGCGTCAATGGCGATATTAATATCAATCGATGCAATATCAGACGGCATATTCATATCAATAGCCTCAACAACCCGTCCGAGTGCTTCGCCTGCTTTTATAAGCGCCGTCTTGTGACGCATATTTGTTATAACGGCACTGTCCTCTCTTGCAAGCTCGCCGAAATTATAAACCTTGCGGATTTCATCGGCAAGAATATCAAGTCCCATACCCGTTTTCGCACTCACTTCAATAACAACACTGCCGTTTGCCTTTGCCTTAACCGCCTCAACATATTTGCTTTGACCCAGGTCGGTTTTGTTGATAAGAACAATTCGTTTTTTGTTTTTGGTCGCATGCAGAACTTCCACGTCCTCATCACCGAAAAATCCGCTGCCGTCTATCATAACGACAACAAGGTCAGCCTTTTCAATAGATTTAATCGACTTTTCAACGCCGATTTTTTCAACCGTATCATCGGTATTTCTTATACCTGCCGTATCGATAAGCATAAGAGGTATTCCGTCAAGGTTGATATATTCCTCTATAACATCACGTGTTGTTCCCGCAATGTCGGTAACAATCGCTCTTTCCTCTCTTGCAAGCGAATTTAAAAGTGACGATTTACCAACGTTCGGTTTGCCTACTATAACCGTCTTTATACCGTCACGCAATATTTTACCGCTGTCGGCGGTTGATAAAAGTTTATTCACTCTGTTTTTACAGTCATGCGCAACATTTCTTATATCGTCAGTCGTAATATCCTCCAAATCTTCATCCGGATAATCTATCGTGACTTGCATTTGTGCGGCAAGGTGAACAAGCTCATTTCTTACATTTTCGATTTCTTTTGAAAGTGAACCCTCAAGCTGTGAAAGTGCGTTTCGCTGTGCAAGTTCGTTTGTTGAATTTATAATATCAATTACCGCCTCTGCCTGTGACAAATCTATACGGCCGTTCAAAAATGCACGTTTCGTAAACTCACCGGGCTCTGCCATATACGCGCCTGCTCTTATAATCGTATCAAGTACCGCTCTTGACGCTGTACTTCCTCCGTGAGTGCTGATTTCCACAACATCTTCACGCGTAAAAGTTTTCGGTGCAAGCATAACCGTTGCAAGAACTTCGTCAACCTTTTCGCCCTTTTCGTTTTTTATAAAACCGTAATGAACGGTATGTGTATCGCAATCGGCAAGTCTTTTACTTCCGAAGAAAACCTTGTCCGCAACTTTAACAGCGTCATTACCGCTTATTCTTATAACGGCTATACCGCCGTTACCCTGCGGAGTGGAAATTGCCGCAATAGTTCGTTCCATTTTATCAAGTCCTTTCTTACAAATAAAGAGGTCTATTACATTAGACCCCTTTGTTCTTTCATATTCAGCAAAAATTCATAAGGCACATAACCGCCCGAAACTTTTCCAAGCTCCACATCAGGCTTATTACCGCCGTGAAAATCACTTCCTCCGGACTTTACAAGTCCTAATTTATCGCATATATCAAAACACATTTTGGAAAATTCTTCGGAATAGCAGTTATATAGACATTCCGTACCATCAAGTCCGTATTCCTTTAATTGTTTCAAAAGCGAATACAATTTGTCGTAATCTTCCGTAATATAAACAGGGTGTGCCAAAATCGCCAAACCGCCTGCATTTTTAATCATTTCAATACTTTCTTTAGGCGAATACGTTTTTCGCGGAACATAACAGCTCATACCCTTGCCGAGATACTTTTTGAATGCCTCGTCTACTGACGCAACACATCCCTTCTTCACCATAGCATGGGCAATATGTGCTCTGCCTGTATTCAAAAGCGTTGCACCGTCTTTTTGCGACAGTATATCGTCAACCGATATTTCCATACCTTGCCTGTTCACAAGTTCAAGTACTTTTTTGTTACGCACTTCTCTTGCATTTTTAAGTTCGTCAAGTTTTTCGGCAAGTTCAGTATCGTTTTCATCAATAAACAAGCCGACTATGTGCATTTCTTTTTCGTACTTTGCACTTATTTCAACGCCGGATATACCCTCAATTCCGTATTCACCGCAAGCACGTTTGAACTCGGCAAGTCCGTTTATCGTATCGTGGTCTGTAAGTGCGACGGCACTGAGTCCTGTTTTATGTGCTTTATGCGCAACCTCCGACGGAGCAAACGTACCATCGGACGCAGTTGAATGCGTATGCAAATCAATCTTTTTTATCATCGATAAGTCCCTGCAATTCTGCCATAAACGTATCTATGTCATCAAAACTTTTGTATACAGACGCAAAACGTACATAAGCAACTTCATCAAGTTTTTTAAGCTTTTCCATAACCTTTTCACCGATAGCGGTGCTTTCGATTTCACGCGTCATTGACTGATACAATTCGCTTTCAATATCGTCCGCAATCTGTTCCATTTGCGATAGAGATATAGGACGTTTTTCGCAAGCCGTAATTATTCCTTTTAACACTTTTCCTCTGTCATACTGCTGACGTGACTGATCTTTCTTTATAACCGCAAGCGAAATCGCCTCAAGCTTTTCGTATGTAGTGAAACGCTTTTGACATTTTAAGCACTCACGTCTTCTTCTGATGGAATTGCTTTCTTCGGTAGGTCTTGAATCAATGACCTTACTTTCGGCAAATCCGCAATATGGACATCTCATTTGTGTTTCTCCTTTATGTATAGTATTTATGGTATTATTATATACTATTCGATAATTTTTTTCAAGATAATTTTTCATTATCAATATCAAAAAATCGCACAAGAACCAAATCTTCTCCAACCACCTCAATAGCGCTCCACGGAATGACAAGTTCACCCCCTCCGAAAAACCTTGCCAAACAGCACCCTTTTCGCGGAACTATTATAGCTTCGATGTTCCCCGTACTCTCGCTTATCTCCACGTCACTGATGCGTCCAAGCCGCTCTGCCGTCTTTATATTCACAACTTCTTTTTGTTTTAAATTATACCCTCGAAACATAATATATTCATATCCTTTCTGTATTTCATTGTGTGTGTTATATTTATGATTTTGTTGACTTAATTATTATAATCAGTTATAATCTTAATTATAAAAGGTAGGTGGAAAATATGAAATTGATAAGCGTTATAGTGCCTGTATACAACACTGAAAAATATATCGAAAAATGCGTTATGAGCATACTTAACCAAACATATAAAAATCTCGAAATAATACTTATTGATGACGGCTCAACGGATAATTCACCGCAAATATGCGACAGTCTTGCCGAAAAAGACAACAGAATTACGGTAATCCACCAGCCTAACAGAGGTGTGTCTTCCGCACGAAACATCGGTCTTGACAATACGCACGGCGATTATATAACGTTTGTCGATTCCGATGATTATATCGAACCGAATATGATTGAGTTTCTTTCAGAAAATATCGGTGATACCAATATAGCAATGTGCGGTTACACCAGTGTAGACGAAAACGGCAATCTCTCTCCGCAGGAAAACGTAACTGTAACAGACGGAATTATATCAACCGATACATTTTGGAATTATTTTTACACCGACACAAGAATTTATTACGTCACCTTGTGGGCAAAGTTATATAAAAGTCATCTTTGGAATAATGTTCGTTTTCCGCTTAATATGTTGCATGAGGATGAATTTGCCGTACATCAAATCATAAGTCAATGCAGTAAAATCGCAGTTTCAAAAAAACCGCTTTATTTTTATCTTCAGCGTGAGGGCAGTATTATGCACACGCAGTTTAAAACCGAAAACCTAAACGCCGCCGAAGGTATGCTTGACCGTTGTCAATTTTTCTTTAACACAAAAGAATACACCCTCGCCGAAAAGGCTCTTTCTATGGCAATGTACAGTATCATTAAAGGTTACGGCATTTTAGGAGAAAACGATAAAATCAAAGAGCTTTATAAACAATTTCGTTTGATGTACCGAAAACTTGTTTTTAAAAATACAAGTATGAAATTCAAATATAAATGCGGAATTTTCGCACTAAATAAACAAATATTCATCAAATTAAAAAAGTGACGACTGCTCTGTCGTCATTTGAGATTATAGACAAAACCATTATGGTTTTGTCTACTTTATTCTTTGGAGTTTGAGGTTCTAACCTCATTAAAAATCATTTCTGACGACATGCGCGGCAGAAATGACTTAAAATCTAAAGTTTCGACTTTGGAGAAACTTTATGATTTTTTCTCTAAAAATACTCAAAAATTACATCGCGAGATGTGATTTTTGGAGCTGGCGACATTTTGTCGCCAGGCTCGTTATTTGTTGTATATCCATATACGGGTTCATTTTGTCATTCCATATATAAACCGATATTTCTGCATTTTTCAGTTCATTCGATATTGTAAATTCTGCCGTTAAATCATCATTTACGTTCACCGTTTCAACTCGTTTCAAAACATCATTTTCTTTGTATACAACATACATTTTTATATTTTCCGCCGACACTTGCTTGTCTAATATAATTTTCGCATTAACCCTGTCACCGTCTTTTGTAAACTCAACTTTGTTGCTTACAGTCGGTGCCGCCGTCGGTTCGGTTGTCGGCTTAACTGTCGGTGTCACCGTTGGTTCGGCGGTCGGCTTAACTGTCGGTGTTGCCGTCGGTTCGGTTGTCGGCTTAACTGTCGGTGTCACCGTTGGTTCGGCAGTCGGCTTAACTGTCGGTGTTGCCGTCGGTTCGGCTGTTGGTGTTGCTGTCGGTGTCGCCGTTGGTTCGGCGGTCGGCTTAACTGTCGGTGTCGCCGTTGGTTCGACTGTTGGTGTTGCTGTCGGTGTCACAACTCCGACAATCAGTTTAAAGCTACGTTCAACATTTCCGCTTGCAGTCGGTGCAGTAACCGTTACATCATACACGCCCTCTGCAATATCATCCATGAATCCAATCGTTGACGAATATTTCGAAACGCCTATATTATCCGTTATAGGTGCAAAGCACATATTAAGTTCCTCAAAATCACCCTCATAATTTCCGTCATCTGTCAACGTTGAATTTCTCGGGCCGTACGTTTTACCATTATACGAAACAGTATAAACAAGCGGTACCATACTTATATCATAAAAACCGCTGCCCTCAAATTCCGTTTCAATCGGAATATCAAAATAACCTTGATTAACTTCAAGCGAAGTGTCATTAAATTCACTCCCTGTTATCCCAAAACTTTTCAAAACTACAACTTCTTCCGTTTTAGTGCTCGTCTTAAAGCCGTCCACCGTCTTGTCAAGCGTCATATCAGATTGAGTGGCATACGGATTGAAAGTAAAACTTCCGTCACCCTTTGAGGTCTTAATATATAACCTGTCATACTCGGCAATACCCGAAGAATTTACTCCGCCCGAAGTTTGAAATTCTGTCACACCGCTTAGTGTACCGTTTACCGTAAGCAATCCGTCCTTTGCCAAAACAAGTGTACCTCCGCCGTAAAAATCATTTACACTGCATTCACCCAAGTTTGACATATCCAAAATTCCATTTGAATTAATCTTTACGTTGACATCGTCATTAATCTCGGTAAGTTCAAGCATTCCGCTGTCAACCGTAAGCAAACCTATATTTTTCATTGCACTGCTGTACTGATACTCCGTTACCACACTGACATTTGCTCTGCCGCTACCGCAGTCGCCGTCAATCTCACAAATAGAACTGTTGCTCAAATTAATATTCACATTGCCCGTCACACCGTACACTGCCGAACCGGCAGTCGGTGCGGTCGGCTCATTATTCGGATCAAGGAAATTATCGGAATTATAATAACCTTCTTTCGCTCCGCAAGAATACACCTTACCGATATTTTTACCCGTCACATCGTTTATATCAATTTCAACATCTTTATCAAAACTGCCGTTGATACTTCCGGCATAGATATTTCCGAAATGCGTTTTATTACCGCTTAAAACTATCTTGCTTTTTTCTCCGACCGTCGGACTAAGGCTCACACCGTTTTTGTCGTACAACGTACCGCCTACAATATGTACTTCCCTTGTATTTTGAAAATATGTAACATTGTCAAGCGTAAGTGTATATCCGTTTGCCGCAATCAGTGCGTGATTGCCGTTTACAAGCGACAAAACCACATTTTTAAAACTAACGTTTCCGCCCAAAACCACACCCGCTTTGCGTATTGAAATCTCCGGTGCGGTATCGCTTTTTGAAGTGATTGTAACATTTTTGTTTATTACAAGCGGTTTATCGTCACTGCTGTTTACAAATGCGCCTTTTTCGCCGACACATATTGTACCGCCGTCCTCAACGGCATTTAATGCGTCCTCAAACAGATTATAAGGCGATTGTTCTGTTCCGTTTCCTGTACTCGAACTGTTTCCGCCGGTAAATTCGGTGTACACCGTATTGTCACTTACCGCCATTACTATCGGCGGACAAAGCACTATACAAAGTATTAAAATCAATATATTTTTCAGTTTCGTTAATTCGCCCCTTTTTTTCTTTTTTAGTAACATTATACTATTAAATCCGTCTTTATACAAGTTTAAATCTGATAATTATAATTATCCGGCAACCTATACTGTGACGGAACAATGCCGTATTGCTTTTTGAAAAGCTGCGAAAAATATCCAACGTCCTTATAATCAAGTCTTAATGCGATTTCGGTAATTTTCATTTCCGTATTTTTCAGTAACCACCCTGCACGTTTTAAGCGTACAGTTGTGATATAATCCACAAAGCGCATACCTGTCTGTGTTGCGAACACCGTACTTAAATACGAACTGTTCATATACAGCTTAGACGCAATAGTCTTTTGTTTCAGGTCACTTTCCGGATTGTTCAATATGTATAATATAACATCCTGCATTTGCGGATTTTGAACTTTGGGATATAATTCCCACACTTCGTTTGCAGTTTCGATAACCGCCCTTTCGGCGTCCTCGGTTCTCTCTATCCCTACATACTCCTTGACATCAATATGCGGAATATACAAATCAAGCCATTCGTTTTGCTTGAAAAGTTCGTTTACAACATTGTCGTATGTGCTGATAACCGCATTTTCCGCAAGCACGTTATCTGTAGCAATATTGTATATATCAGTGCGTGTATCGGCAAGCTGTTTTTCAAGATTACCGCCGTGCTGTTCTATACAACTGAGTATTTCTTCGGAATGATAAACTTCTTCCTTCTTGTCAGTTCTGTTCTCTATACGGTCGAAAACCGAACAGAACGACTTTTCAGTCAAAGGCTCTGTAAGATAATCAAACGCACCGTAAATTATACCCTGTCTTGCGTTTTCAAAATTCGGCTCACTGCTGAAAAGCACCACGCACGAACACAACCTTTCACCTCTGATGTGCCTTAAAAGCTGAAGTCCGTCCATTCCGTCAATATCCGTTTGCATGACTGCCAAATCATAGTGCTGTTTTCTAACCTCATCATAAGCCGCCGCACCGTCTTTTGCGACCGCCGATATTTCAAATCCCGAATTTTCGCCCCAAATATTCATTCTTTTTATCTTTTCAGAAATATTTTCATCCTTAAAAACAAGCAATACCTTGTACATATAATCCCCTTCTCACACCGTATTTTTATATCATACTTATCCGATAGGTTTAATCATAACACATATTTTTTTTATTGTCAATTTAATATAGGAAATTTTTTAATTTTTTTGTATTGTCATTTAACCGTATATATTATATAATTTTATAAAAACAATTTTTACGAACGGAGTTGTTGTTTTATGGAATTGAAGATAAAGAAAATATTTTTTAAATCATATATATTAAATACCGAAAATCAAACAGAATTTATAATAAAGAAAAACCTGAAAACATACGGTGAATATTCTGTCTGTAACAGCAGCGGTGAAATTGTTTATTCCGTAAAAATCGACCCTAAACCGCTCGACAAACGCATTAAATACGTCTTTACCGAACACGAAACACAAAACGAATTTTACGCGTGGGCAGACTACAAATGGAACGACACCGAAACAAACGGCTCTGCTTTAAAAAAGCTTTACGATATTTTCGTAACACCCCCGATTGAATTTTATATTGAGGCTGAAAGCTTTTTCGGTGAACTTTGTATAAGACGAAGTAAATTCAATAAATTCGATATTCTGATAAATAACAAACTCAAAGGTTTGATTACAAATCACAAAATTTCATGTGATGAAATCGACGATAAAGCACTTCTTGCAATGCTTTACGTTTTTTCAAAATTTGTTTCGGATAATGAAAAAGAACTTGTTTCCGCTAAAATTATGTAATACAAAAGGCTGTCGGCATTTCGCCGACAGCCTTTATTTTTTATTTTACGGTAACTTTTCTGTATGTATTAAAGTTTAACCATTTTTCAAAGAATTTGTTTTCGTCATCTCTTGTTGCATATTCCCTAAGGAAGTTCACAACTTTTTCTCTTGAATCAGCCTTAATTTCAAAACCGCGTCCGTTAATGACAGGGTAACCGTCGTATTCATAATTCTTTGTTTCGATAATATCGCCTATCTTCTTATTTCTGACTTTAACCGTAACTCCGTCACGAAGTACAATTATATCAAAGCTGTCAGGATAGTTATAGCTTTCACCCTCTGTCGGAATTTTGTCACCGACAGTATAAGTCTTGTCAACAGGTTGATATTTAAGTACTGACAAGCTCTGTGGATCGTAATAGAATTCTTCAAAAATATCGCCTCTTGCCTCAAGGTTTTCAAACTTAAACGATGCTCTGTCCGAGAAAGAACCGCCCTTTTCTTTAAGTTCGTCAACAACACCGCAAGCCGAAGTCATATTTGTCACACGGTCGATAAGAATTAATTCACCGAGTGTTCTGTGTTCTTCAAACAAGTCTGCAACAACAGCCTCTGTAAGCAAAATTTCGCATACCGCAATACCGTTTTTGCCTATTGTTTCCGCATTGATATGCTCACCTGTATTAACGTCAATCGCATAATCAATACCTGCGACTATACCTGCGATTGTCTTTGTACCAATCTTTACAAGATAGTCTTTTCCGACTGTCAAAGGCTCATCATCCATCCACAAAAGTGACGCTGTAAGACGCTTATAAGGTGCAAGGTTTGTACCCTTTACAAGCACACACCCTCTTGAAACGTCAACTTCTTTGTCAAGAGTAATTGTGACAGGCTGACCTTTAAATGCAGTTTCTGACTTCTTGTCACCTACATAAATTTCTTTTACATGAGCACTTTCATTGCTCGGTAATGTTGTAATCTCGTCACCGGCATTTATGCTGCCCGATTCAATCTGACCTTGAAAACCTCTGAATGTGTGGTTCGGTCGGCAGACTCTCTGTACAGGGAGATAAAATCCCTGTTCCGCATTTTCTTCGCTTATATCTACATTTTCAAGATATTCCAAAAGCGGTTCGCCGTCATACCAAGTGATGTTTTCCGATTTAACCGTTACGTTGTCACCCTCTGTTGCAGACAACGGAATTATCTTAACGTTTTCAAGTGACAATTCGTTTTTCAATTCTTCAATCTGTCCTACGATTTTATCATAAGCATTTTTATCATACTTTACAAGGTCCATCTTATTTACGGCAAACACAAAGTAACGTATACCCATAAGCTTACAAATTCTCGCATGACGTCTTGTCTGAACAAGCACACCTTGTGACGCGTCGATAAGAATTACAGCCAAGTCCGCAAATGATGCACCTACCGCCATGTTTCTTGTATATTCTTCGTGTCCGGGTGTATCGGCAACGATAAAACTTCTGTTGTCGGTTGTGAAATAACGGTATGCAACGTCAATCGTTATACCTTGTTCTCTTTCAGCCATAAGTCCGTCAAGTAAAAGTGAGTAGTCAATCGCTCCGCCTCTGCTGCCAACTTTACTGTCAAGCTCCAAAGCTTTCTCCTGATCGGCATAAAGAAGTTTTGAGTCGTAAAGGATATGTCCTATAAGTGTTGACTTACCGTCGTCAACACTTCCGCAAGTTATAAATTTAAGTAATCCGTTCATATTAGAAATAACCCTCCCTTTTTCTGCGTTCCATGCTTCCTGCCGCCTCATTGTCTATAACTCTTGAAGTTCTTTCGGAAGATACCGCACTTAGTGTTTCTTCAATAATTTCGTCAAGCGTATCGGCAGTCGATTCTATACCGCCTGTAAGCGGATAACAACCAAGTGTTCTGAATCTTACTGATTTGTATTCAGGCACTTCTCCCTCTTTTAGAGGTAATCTGTCGTCATCAACCATTATAAGATTACCGTCACGTTCAACAACAGGTCTTTTTGCCGCAAAGTAAAGCGGTACAATATCAATCTTTTCACGCTTGATATACTGCCAAATATCTTTTTCTGTCCAGTTTGAAATGGGGAATACTCTCATACTTTCGCCCTTGTTAATCTTAGTGTTGTAAAGTTTCCACATTTCAGGACGTTGGTTTTTAGGGTCCCAAGCCTGTGCCTCATTTCTGAATGAGAAAATTCTTTCCTTTGCACGAGATTTTTCTTCATCACGTCTGCCGCCGCCGAATGCCGCTGTAAAGCCGTACTTTGTAAGCGCCTGCTTTAATGCCTGTGTTTTCATTATATCAGTATAAGCCGCACCGTGGTCAAACGGATTGATACCTTGCTTTATACCTTCCTCATTTGAATACACAATCATTTCAATACCGAGTTTCTTTGCGGTATCGTCACGGAATTTAATCATATCCTTAAACTTCCAAGTTGTGTCTATGTGCATAAACGGGAACGGCGGTTTTTCAGGATAAAACGCCTTCATTGCAAGGTGCAGCATTACTGAACTGTCCTTACCGATTGAGTATAGCATTACAGGCTTTTCACACTCTGCCGCTACCTCTCTTATAATATATATTGCTTCTGCTTCAAGCTCATCAAGATGTGATAATTCACTCATTTAGTGTCCCTCCTTTTAGTGTCCCTTAATACTTATTTGATTCTTTTCTGTCTATGTCTATTTCGGAAACCGTGCCGTCATATTTTTCAATTACCCATTTCAAAATATCGCCGTTTTCCTCTGTATGTACCTTACTTCCCATACCGCCTATATCCGCACCGAGATAAAACGATATTGCGTGCATAGGACATTCCTTGATACATGAAGTACAGCCCCAGCAATCTTTCGGGTACTTTATAAATGCTTTATTATCTCCGTCCTTTTTTATAAGACTTCCCGGACATACCATACAGCATTTACCGCAACCTATACATTTGCTTTTATCAATCATTATGCTCATATGTTCTGCCCCCTTCCACAAGGTCACGAAGTATAATTTCTATTTCACCGTCTTTAAGACGTGAATTGACGTATTTGTTAAAGTTTTCGTTATCCTTATTCGGATAATCAAGATTTTCTGCAAAACTGTGCCAACGCGTTTCCTTTCTCGCTTTAAGATGCGCTATAACACTCCTTGCAACGACAAGTCTTTCACGAAGTTCGTATATATACATAAGCTCCTGAAAATCTTCTGCGTGAAGTTTTTCTGAAAGCTGATAGATTTGAAGGATTTTCGTATCGGCTATTTCAAGCTGTTTTTCATTAAAGCGGTAATTTGTCTTGATACCGCCTGCATACGAATCCATAACGGTCTGCATTGCCTCTTCAAGCTGTTCTGTCGTGAATGTTCCGTCAATGTTTCCGTAAAGGAAATCTGTCACTTCCGATAGGTGACGTTCAATGTCACTTTCGTCAATCGCACTTATTTCGCCAAGTTCAGAAATTGCGGTAAGTGCCGCGATTTCCCCCTCTGCCAAAGCACCTGTAACGTATTTCTGCGGGCAACCGCCTGCAACGTCACCTGCGGCATACAATCCTTTTACGGTAGTCCTTCTCTTTGTATCCACCCAATAACCGCTTGCGGTGTGACCGCCTACGATATAAGGCTCTGTACCCTCTATTTCAACATTTTGCTCTGACGGATTTTTACCGCTTTCAATCCATTTTAGAGTCTGTGACGGTGCCATATTCAGATAAGCCTTTTTCAAATCCTCGCTTGCCTCTTGGGATATACCCTCTGTACGAAGATAGCAAGGACCTCTGCCCTCAATATTTTCATTCACCGTTCCGTACACTCTCTCGGAGGTTGTAAGACCGTATTTTGTTTCGTAAACCTCACCGAGCGAATTTATTTGCTTTGCACCCGCACCTTGTGCCAAAGTACCTGTCGGAGCGATTGTATCTTTACAGCGAAGTGCTATAAATCGCATTTCAAATGTCGTCATTTCCGCACCGGCTTTTATACCCATTGCATATCCGGCACCCGTATTAAACGGCGGATACCACATTTTATGACGTGAAAATCCGGGATTATTTGGCTTGTAAAGGCCGGCCGCACCGCCTGTTGCGATTATAACCGCTTTCGCTTCGATTATGTAAAACGTATCGTTTTCAATACCTATACCGTATGCACCCTTTATCCTGTTACCCTCAACCGCATAATCAATAATATTTACACGATTAAGCACCGATACATTTTCTTTTTGCAATGCCGCCTCTGCCAAAATAGGCTTTATATTTTCACCGTTGATTTTAAGGTTTCTGTTACCTCTTGTCACATACTTTCCGTTTTCGTCCTTCAAAATAACAAGTCCGAGTTTTTCAAGTCTGTCTACGACTTCATTCAGCTTTTCGGACATTGTAAGAAGTAAATCTTCTCTGACAATTCCGTCCGCGTCCTTTTTTGCATAATCAACGTAATCCTGCGGAACACGTCCCTCTGTTATGTATGCGTTAAGTGCGTTGACACCTGCGGCAAGACAACCACTTCTCTTTATATGTGCCTTTTCACATATAAGCACCTTAGCGTCGGAATGTTCTGCGATAGTAACCGCCGCATAGCAACCGGCAGTACCGCCGCCTATAATTAAAATATCTGTTTTTAATCTTTCGGTTTTCAATATATTTGTCATATAAACACCTCTTTTATCAGATTACCAATGAATCCTCCGAAATTGATTTATTGTCAAGCAAGTATGCCTTATCGCCTACCGTAACAAATATTCTGTACAAGAATACGTCAACTTCTTCACCGTCTTCAATCGCCTGTTCGTCAAGACCGCGTCTGGCTTTAAGTTCCGTACCGTCCACGTCTACGACTACTTCTATACTGTCGCCTCTGAACAATACATTTTTCGTAACTCCGTGAGATGCGGAGCTTTTGTATTTCTGTACTTCGTTTTTCTTTGTCACTTTAACAAATTCAGGTCGTACGATTGCTTTTTCGACATTTTCAATATGCTCAAAATTATGAAACTTTGAATAATCATCAACGAATGTTGTTTCTCCGAAAAACGATGCCGTAAATGCTGTTTTCGGATTGTGATAAATTTCAATAGGTGTTCCCGTCTGTTCAATTCTACCCTTATTTGTTATTATAATTTCGTCTGCTACTTCGATTGCCTCGTCTTGGTCGTGAGTTACAAATATACTTGTAACTCCAAGCTTTTCAATCATTTCTCTAAGCCAGCTTCTAAGCTCTTTTCTTACCTTTGCGTCAATCGCCGCAAACGGTTCGTCAAGAAGTAAAAGCTGTGGATTAGGTGCAAGTGCTCTTGCGAATGCCACTCTCTGTCTTTGACCGCCCGAAAGCTGACTCGGATAACGTTTTTCCAAACCCTCAAGACCTATAAGTTTAATAAGCTCTCTTACTCTCTCGTCTATCTTCTTTTTATCGGCTTTCTGAACTCTAAGACCGAATGCGATATTATCATACACCGTCATATATCGAAACAGTGCGTAATTCTGAAATACAAAGCCAATCCCTCTCTTGCTTGCCGCAAGGTCGTTTACTCTCACACCGTCGATTATAATATCTCCGCTGTCGGGAGTTTCAAGACCCGCAATCATTCGCAGAATAGTTGTCTTACCGCTGCCGCTCGGTCCTAAAAGACCGATAAGTTTACCCTTTTCAACGCCGAAGTTGACATTGTCCGACGCTTTATAATCGCCGAAGTTTTTATTTATATTTTTTAATTCAACGTACACTCTATTCCGCCTTCTTTCCTTTGTATTCAACAATACTTCTGATTATCAAAATAATCACTGCAAAAATCACAAGTATTGACGCTACCGCAAATGCCGGTACATATTTATTGTCGCCGAAAAGTATTTCAACCTGCAACGGAAGCGTATTCGTTTTACCTCTCAAATGTCCCGAAAGGACTGATACCGCACCGAATTCACCCATCGCTCTTGCCGTACAGAGTACCACTCCGTAAAGCAATGCCCATTTTATATGAGGGAATGTTACTTTTCTGAAAATCGTAAATCCGCTTGCACCCATAAGTGCCGCCGCTTCTTCCTCTGTGCCCTGTTCCTCAAGTATCGGTATAATTTCTCTTGATATAAACGGAAACGTTACAAATATCGTTGCCAATATAATTCCCGGTACGGCAAACACTACTTTTATACCGGCTTGCTGTAAATAAGGATAAAGCACGCTTTGTCTGCCGAATACCAATATGAATATCAAACCTGCTATAACGGGTGAAACCGTTACCGGAATATCAATAAGAGTTGTCAAAACCTTTTTGCCTTTAAACTGGAACATTGTCAAGAACCATGCCGCAAACAGTCCGAAGAATGTGTTTACAACAAGTGCCGACAAAGTTGCTTTTGCGGTAAGCTTTACCGCGCTTATCGTATCTTTATCGGTTATGTACTGAAAATATTTTCCCACACCGTTACGAAGTGCAACGGATATAACCGTATAAAGCGGAAGAATTAAGAATACAAATGCGAATAATACGCTGACGGCAATCAATATCCATTTAACAACCTTAATGCCTTCATTTTTCTGCATACTATCTTCCTCCTTTTAATATTTTTGTGTTTCTCGCCTGAATAAGATTTACAATAAACAATATTGCAAATGAGAATGCAAGCATCACAAGTGCTATTGCCGTTGCACTGTTATAGTCAAAGTCCTGTAATTCCGACATAATTATAAGCGGTGTTATTTCCGTTTCATAAGGCTTGTTGCCTGCTATAAAAATTACACTGCCGTATTCTCCTATACATCTTCCGAGTGCCAAGCCAAAACCTGTAAGTGCGGGAGGAATTATTTCCGGTAAAATTACTTTACGAAATATTGTTCCTCTGTTTGCACCAAGCGCTCCCGCCGCTTCTTCATATGACGGATCAAGTTTTTCAAGCACCGGCTGTACCGCTCTTACAACGAACGGTATGCCGATAAATATAAGCGCCACTACAATTCCGATTCTTGTATGTGCTATTTTTATACCGAACGGTGCGAATAATTTTCCTATAAGTCCTTCTTCTGTTGTAAGGTTTGCAAGAGCCAAACCGGCAACAGCTGTCGGAAGTGCGAACGGAAGTTCAATCATTCCGTCAAGAACACGTTTAAACGGAAAATCATATCTTACAAGCACCCAGGCAAGTATGACGCCCATAATCGAATTTATTATTGATGCGATAAGCGAAGTGAGGAAAGTTACCTTAAAACTTGCAAGAACACGCGGACGTGTAATTGTTTCGATAATATCGCTCAGGTGCATTCTTGATGTGTAAATCACGAGTGCCGCCAACGGTATGAGAACAACTAAGCTCAATATTGTAATTGTCACGCCCATTGAAAGTCCGAAACCGGGTATTACTCTTTTCTTCTTTGCTTTCATTTACATTCCTTCTTTACTTATCTGTTTTTTCATAAATGCGGTCAAATACTCCGCCGTCATCAAAATGCTTTTTCTGTACTTCGTCCCAACCGCCGAAGTCTTGTATTGTTACAAGGTTTATGTTAAGGTCAAATGTATCTGCATATTCGTTTAATATATCAGGGTTTGACGGACGGTAGAAATTGTCGCCTGCAATTCTCTGCGCCTCATCAGAATATAAATAACTTAAATATTCCGTTGCAACATCTCTTGTACCTCTTTGGTCAACCACCGCATCAACTACCGCAACAGACGGCTGAGCCAAAATGCTTATGCTCGGCGTTACGATTTCATATTCATCGGGATTTTCCTGAACCGATAGGAACGCCTCATTTTCCCAAGCGATAAGTACATCGCCTTGATTGTTTTCAACAAATGATGTTGTAGCACCTCTTGCTCCCGAATCAAGTACAAGCACGTTTTCATATAACTTCTTTATAAATGCCTCAATCTGTGTTTCGTCACCGTTGTAAAGTTTATCGGCATATGCCCAAGCTGCAAGGTAGTTCCATCTTGCACCGCCGGAAGTTTTCGGATTAGGTGTTATAACTCCGACGCCGTCTTTAACAAGGTCGCCCCAATCCTTGATATTTTTCGGATTGCCTTTTCTTACAAGGAATACGATTGTTGAAGTGTAAGGCGAACTGTCTTTGTCAAATTCATTTATCCAGCCTTCCTCTATAAGTCCTGCGTCTTGTATTGCCTTTACGTCATATTCAAGCGCAAGCGTTACAACGTCTGCCTCGTTTCCGTTTGCAACTTCAAGTGCTTGCTTACCGCTGCCGCCGTGTGACTGTATAACTTCAACGTCCTGTCCTGTTTGCCCTTTCCAATGCTCTGCGAAAAGTTCGTTGTACGCACTGTATAATTCTCTTGTAGGGTCGTATGATACGTTCGTTATCGTAACCGACTTTTCTGTACTTGTGTCTGCACTGTTTCCGCAGCCTGCAAGTACCGTTACCGCCAAAATTGATGTTAATAATATACTAAAAATTTTCTTTTTCATAAATTCATTACCTCGCTATAATATAAAATTTATTTTTTTATCACCTCTGAGCCATACACATTCGGCAACACATCTTTCTATATACCATGCTTTTTCTGTTCAAATTTTCTCTCATAATCGTTGCCTCCTTTGTTATTCATACTTTTCCTATGGGATATAGGATTTTTAATGTCCTTATCTTACTCCTATATTGTCGTTTTGTCAACATTTTCATATAGTAAAAAAATTAAATTTTTTTCCTATATGTTTTATTTCGGACGACTGATGATCGTCCGCTACGAAATACTTATAAACTAAGAAAAGCAAAATTATCCGAATATAATTAATCATACTTGCAAATAATAACACAAAACGAAAGGCGGAAATTTTTATGTTAAGAGGAAAAATAGTAGTAGTCGGTGCCGGTTTTGTGGGTTCTACGACCGCATACACAATAATGCTTGACGGTTTTTTCAGAGAAATTGTATTGATTGACGTAAACAAAGACAAAGCCGACGGTGACGCTCTTGATATGGCTCACGGCACATCTTTCCTAAAGCCTGTAAGCGTTTACAGCGGAGATTGGAAAGACTGTGCCGACGCCGATATAGTCGTTATAACAGCAGGGGTAAACCAAAAAGTCGGCGAAACACGAATTGACCTGTTAAAACGAAATACCGAAATTTTTAAAAGTATAGTTGAAAATGTTATGAAGTACGCACCGACAGACGTAATACTTCTTACCGTCACAAACCCTGTCGATATTCTGACATACGTCACCTACAAACTTTCGGGACTTCCTAAACAGCAAATTATCGGCTCGGGTACGGTTCTTGACACTTCAAGACTGAAATATCTTATCAGCAAACATACGGGAGTTGATGCGCGTTACTGCCACACATACATTATCGGTGAACACGGTGACAGTGAAGTTGCGGCATGGAGCATTACAAACATTGCCGGTATGAGTATGAAAAGTTTTTTTGAGCATTACGGCAAGTGTACAGATGAAGATTTACAAGCAATGTATAGCGAAGTTAAAAACTCCGCATACGAAATTATACAAAAAAAAGGTGCAACCTACTACGCAATAGCGACAGCAGTTGCACGAATTGTCGAATGTATTTCCGGCGGTGAAAATTCTGTTCTCACCATTTCAAGCGTCTTAAACGGCGAATACGGAATTGAAGATATTTCGCTCAGCATTCCGACACAAGTTTCGGGTTACGGTGTTGAACGCATACTTGACGTTCCTTTTAACGAAATTGAACTTCAAGGCCTTAGAAGCAGTGCCAAAACACTTAAAGACAGCCTTAAATCAATCGGTTTTTAAATCATAAATAATTGCATTACAGATTGCGGCGGCCACATTTGAGCCGCCTTTTCTGCCTCTTGCGACTATATACGGCACACCCGATGTCATAATCAATTCTTTTGCCTGCACAACATTCACAAAGCCGACAGGTACACCGATTATCGCAATCGGATTAATTTGACCGTTCTTTATGAGTTTGTCAAGTTCTATAAGTGCGGTCGGTGCATTTCCCACAGCAAAAATCACGTCTTTTTCAAGTTTTGACGCTTTTTCCATACTCGCAACGGCTCTTGTAGTGCCGTTTTCCTTTGCGGCTTTTGCAACGTCCTCGTCGGACATAAAACAATGCACCTCTCCACCGTATGACGCAAGACGTTTTTTGTTTATTCCCGAACGTGCCATTTGCGTATCGGTTACAATATCCGCACCGTTCTTTATCGCGGTCTTTATAATCTCAACCACGTTTTCCGAAAAGCACAAATTGTCAAGATAATCAAAATCGGCGGTTGTGTGAATAACACGTTTAACAATCGGTTTAATCGTTTTTTCTATATCGTGCGGAAGTTCGCTCTCTATGATTTCAAAACTCCTCTTTTCGATTTCTGACGGCAATACGTTTTCAAATTCCATTAATATTCTATCCCCTCTCTTGCAACAATCCCCTTGTCATACGGGTGCTTTATCTTTTTAATTTCAGAAATATAATCAGCTCTTTCACAAAACCATTCATCAGGGTTTCTGCCCGTCATAACAAGCTCGCCGCCGTAATTTTCAACAATATTTCTCACATTCGCCTTATCGACCAAATCATAATTATATGACGCAAAAATCTCGTCAAGCACTATCATATCAAATTCATTCATATTATCAAGTGCATACCGTAAATTTTCGTTATGGCATTTCACGATATTTTCTTTGTCACTGTCGGACATACTTCTGAAAAAGCCGTAGTTTTTGTCACAGCGCATAACCTTTATATTCTCACACTTACCCAAAACTTCAAGTTCCCCCGTATACGAGCCTTTTAAAAACTGCATAAAAAGCACTTTTTTACCGTAACCGCCGCAACGCACCGCAAGACCGATTGACGCGGTCGTTTTGCCTTTTCCGTCACCGCAATATATGTGTATCATTTTTTACACCTCTTTGTTAATAATTTTGTATATCAAGTCCATATCAAGACTTTCACGCACCGTATCGGCAAGCCTGTCATATTCACGTTCTTTCAGTTCCGCCATATCAATGCTCTTGATTTTTGTACTGTCTATACCCTTTTTGTCACACAAACACTTGACAATTTTATCGGCACACTTATCAAATATGCCGTGTACATAACTTCCGTAAACGTCACCTTCTGATATTCCGTCTTGCTTGCCGTTTGACAATTTCGTCATACAAGGGGCACTAAATTCACTTTTACCCATATGAATTTCATATCCCTCAAATTCAGTGCCGTTAAGACTTTTTAGTGTCCCCGTCATATTTTCAAAAACACCGTTTACTATCGTTCTTGTCTTTTCGGTTTTAAACTCCGTTTCCATCGGCAAAAGTCCCATACCGCGAACACTTCCGCCGTTTTCCACACCGTCTGTATCGGTGATTTTTTCACCAAGCATTTGATAACCGCCACATATACCGAAAATAGGGCATTTACTTTTTTTAACCGCCGCCTCTATACCGTTTTCCCTCATCCACAAAAGGTCGGCAACAGTATTTTTACTTCCCGGAAGTATAATCATATCGGGATTACCGATTTCACTCACATTATTAACATACCTTACCGACACACCGTCTATGCATTCAAACACGTTAAAATCGGTAAAGTTTGAAATTCTCGGAAAACGCACAACCGCAATATCAATCACATTTACAGTCTTATTTTCAAAACGTTCCGACAGGCTGTCCTCATCGTCAATCATAAAATGACCGTACGGAACAACTCCGACAACAGGTACATTCGTAAGATTTTCAATCATATCCAGTCCGGGACGTAAGATTTCCACGTCACCGCGAAATTTATTTATAATTGTCCCCTTAATTCTCGACTTTTCCTCATCATCAAGCAACATAACAGTTCCGTAAAGCTGTGCAAAAACACCGCCCCTGTCAATGTCACCGACAAGCAGAACAGGTGCGTCAGCCATTTTTGCCATGCCCATATTGACAATATCGTCCTGTTTCAAATTTATTTCCGCCGGACTTCCCGCACCCTCAATAACGATTATATCGTACATTTCCGACAGTTTGTTATACGCTTTCATAATATCGGGTACAAGTTTCTTCTTATATTTAAAGTAGTCCACCGCATTCATATTGCCCTGAACTTCACCGTTTACAATAATTTGTGAGCCTTTATCGTTGGTAGGTTTAAGTAAAATCGGATTCATCAAAACAGATGGCTTTACGCCTGCCGCCTCTGCCTGTACGACCTGTGCACGCCCCATTTCAAGTCCCTCGTCAGTGATATACGAATTGAGTGCCATATTCTGCGACTTAAACGGCGCAACCTTAAAGCCGTCCTGTTTAAAAATTCTGCACAATGCCGCCGCAATAATGCTTTTTCCCGCATTGGACATTGTTCCCTGTATCATAATCGCTTTAGCCACATATATCACCCAACTCTCTTATAAATTCCGCGTTTTCATCGTGTTTTTTAACTGCAATTCTGTAAAAACCTTCGTCAAGACCGTTAAAATTACCACAGTTTCTTATCAGTATTTCTCGCTTTAAAAGTGACTTGTCAAGTCCGACACTGCCTTTAAATAAAATAAAATTCACGTCCGAATTAAATACTTTAAAGCCCAAATTTTTAAGCTCACCCATTAAAAATTCGCGTTCTTCTCTTATAATTTGTTTTCCTTTTTCAAGATAATCATTATCATTAATCGCCGTAATTCCGCCGATTTGTGCCGCCGCCGACACATTCCACATCGGCAGCTGCCTTTGCACGTCACATACAAAATCAGTATCGGCAATCATATAACCGAGCCTTAATCCCGCCATTGCGTAAGTTTTCGTAAAAGCCTTGATAACAGGTACTTTTTCTTTCATCGAATATCCGTCCGCCAAATCCATAAAGCACTCGTCAAACACACACACGATTTTCCTTTCACCGCAAACCTCCGCAATATGTTGAGCCTTTTTTTTATCTGCAATTTTTCCGACAGGATTATTCGGATTGCATATGAAAACCATATCAATATTATCAAGATAATCAATAAAATCATCTTGCAGTTCAAAATCATTTTCTTCTTTCAAATAATAATAGCAAATTTGCGAACCCACGCTTTTTAATGCCCTCTCGTACTCTGAAAATGTAGGTGCCAACAAAAGCGATTTTTTCGGCATAACCGCACGAACAACCGCAAAAATCATTTCCGCCGCACCGTTTGAGCAAAGCACATTATCTACGCCGACCTGCTCTTTTTCCGCAATGGCATTTCTTAAATTTACACACATTGCATCAGGATAAATACCGAACTGTTCGATATTTTCCGCAATCGCTTTTTTTACGTTTTCACTCATTCCGAGCGGATTGGTATTCACCGAAAAGTCAAGACGCACCTTATTTCTGTAAATGTCACCGCCATGCTCATATACCATATACAACACCTACCGCCACTTTCAATCCGACAAACAGCACCGCCGAAATTACAGACGTCATATACATAAGTTTAATCGAATCTGCAATATTATCATATTTAATCGGCTTAATGCCATCGCCTATAAACGGCTTTTTGTACAGCTTACCGAAATAGTACGCGTCACCCGCAAGCTGAATTTCAAGCGCACCAGCCACGACCGACTCCGTCTGAGCCGAGTTCGGGCTTGCGTGATTGCGTGAATCGCGTTTAAAAATTCTGTACGCATTGCGTGAATTGCAGCCCATAATTTTTGACGCAAAAATCATCAAATATGCCGAAATTCTTGACGGTATATAATTTGCAATATCGTCAAGCTTTGCGGCAACTCTGCCGAAATTTATGTACCTGTCGTTCTTGTAACCGACCATTGAATCCATCGTGTTAATCGCCTTGTAAACGCAACCCAACACACCGCCGCCGATTGCCATATATATGAGCGGTGCAATAACTCCGTCAGACGTATTTTCCGCAACGGTTTCAACAGCCGCTTTCGTTATCCCAATGTCGTCAAGACTTTCCGTATCACGTCCGACAATCATAGAAACGCTTTTTCGTGCGCCGTCAACGTCACCGTTTTTGAGCGGTTTATACACACTCATACCTGCTTGTTTCAATGACTTCGCCGCAAGCATAAAATAGCATATAACGCTTTCAATCGCAATACCGAAAAAGTAATTTAATCTGTACGCAAAAAACAAAATCGCAAACGGTACACCGCCGCATATAATAAGCACGCATATCGCCATAACCGCACCGCCGAACCTTTCGTTTTTCGTGAAAATTCTTCTCATAACCTTTTCCAAAAACGAAATCAAATAACCTATAAGTCGAATAGGGTGCAGTTTAAAATCGGGGTCGCCGAATATTGCGTCAAGCACAAAACCTATACTAACCGCAGCCGATTGGGCTATAATCATCAACTATCTCTCCGTTTCTCATTTCAAATTCATATCCGCAGCCGTTTTTGACCTGATAATCATAAAAATTACCGCCAAAAAGTTTCTGCATAATCGCCATAATACTTCCGCCGTGAATTACAAACGCCGTGTCACGCTCCGTAAGGCTCTCAAAAAAGCCTTCTTTGCAGCGATTTTTAAAATCTTCGTGTGTCTCGCCGTTCGGAAACGGCAATTCACCGTTGCTGTCAAGCCACTTTTGATAATCGGGATTATCCTTTAAATCCTCGTATGATTTATTCTCAAAATCGCCAAAATCACATTCCTTGAGCTTATCGCAAATTTCAATATCCACATTCGGATATATATATTCCGCCGTTTGAATACACCTCTTTAACGGACTTGCGACAACCCTCTCACACTTAGGATAATCGCCTTTCAGACAGTCGGTATTTATCAAATCTTCGTCCATTGTTCCGATATATCTTCGCTTTAAATTTCCCTCCGTCATACCGTGACGTATAAGTATTATCTTCATTTAATTCTGTTCCCCACTCCGCATACAACTCGCACGACTTCGTCCGCTTTTTTCGCGATATAACAGCACGTTCTTCCGACTGTTTCGCGCCATTCTCTGTCACCTTTCTCCATAGGAACAACGCCGTAACCGATTTCGGTTGAAATAATCGTTATATCGTGATTTTTCTCCGAAATCTCGTCAACAACCGCAACAATATCCTTGCCGTCAGCCATCAATTTTTTTATAAAAATATGAAAACCATAAACTGCCTTCGCAGTAAAAACACTGTCATAATCGGCAATTAAAATTTCATCAATACCATAATTTTCTCTTACAAAATCACGCTTTCCGCAATCCGCGCCGCCTATAACAAAACGCATAATACACCTCCGAAAATCACGCACAAAACCTCACATATGCATACAAAATATCCTGCAATATCGCCTGTTATTCCTCCGAATTTACTGTATGCAACGTGTCTGTACCACAAAAACGAAATCACCGCCGCGCATATCGTACCAAGTCCGTACACGCCTGTAAAACAAAGCATCGCAACGCACAAAGCAATATACAAAATCATAACAGTCACAATCGTTTTTTTGTGTGCGGCACTCTTAAATGTATAAAGAAGTCCGCTGTTTTTTGCACATTTAAAAATGCCGATTGCCAATCCGCTAAGAGAACGCGATAAAACAAAGCCTACACTCACCGCTATAGTAGCTTTTATATCCCATATCTCCGTCATAAATCCGAAAAACAACAGATAATACATTATCGCACCGATTATCGCAAATGCACCCGTATGCGGATCTTTTAAAATTTCGAGTTTTTTCTCTTTGTCACCGTATGATGAAAGTGCATCAGCTGTGTCAATAAATCCGTCCGTATGTATTCCGCCAGAAACAAGCACCGGCAAAGCTGTCATCACAACCGCATAAACGCTTGTGTTAAAACCAAATCTACCGCATAGAAATCGTACAAGTAACATAAGTCCGCCGATTACTGCACCGACAAGCGGAAAAAAGCACATTGCGTATTTCATATTTTTTTCGTTCCATTCCACTCTCGGCATAGGAATTTTTGAATACATCGAAAATGCTACGCATATTGATTTAATTATGTTCATTTTACTGTCCCCTTTTAATTTCAATCGGTATTCCGTAAACGACCTCATACACTTTATCGGCACGTTTTGACAATGCACTGTTTATTCTGCCTAAAAGGCTGATATACATTTTAGTGTCCCCGTCATATTCAATGCCGTCCGAAGATATTTCATTTGTAACAATAACAATATTTTCACTCTTTAAATTCAAAATTCCGCCGATAATTTTTTCAAAAGCATTTTCATTATTATCCGAAAACATCACGTTTGCGGTCAAATTCGACATACATTCCAAAAGAATTGTATCGGCACTTTCCGTTATTTCGGATAAATCAGTATAACATTCAACCGTTCTAAAGCCTTTGCCGTCACGCATTTTTCTGTGACGTTCGATACGTTTTAAACATTCGTCATCATATGGTTTCATCGTTGCAACATACAGCATTTTACCGCCCAATTTCATTGCAATATTTTCGGTAAATTCAGACTTTCCGCTTCCGCTTCCGCCTGTTACAAGTATAAACATTATTTAAGCTCCTTATAGCTTTCAACGTTAATATCGTCAAAAGTAGACATTTCGTTATATACGCAAAGTGCGGTATCAAGTGCGGTAAGCATAACCATTCCGCCTGTCCCCTCGCCCAAGCACATATCCGCATTTATCGGTGCTTTCTTGCCGAGTAATTTCAAAATATCAGCCGTACAGCTTTCTTTTGAAACGTGTGACGCAATCATAAAATCACTGCATTTCGGACATAACTTTTCCGCACAAAGTGCCGCCACCGACGAAATAAATCCGTCAATAACCATTGCAGCGCCGTACATAGCACCGCCGATAAACGCCCCCGTCAAAGCGGTAATGTCATAACCGCCGACCTTTGAAAGCACGTCAAAAATATCGTTTTTATCAGGTTTGTGAAGCTCAATCGACTTTTTTATAACCTCAATTTTTCTCTCCAATGCACCGCTTGTCAGTCCCGCACCTCTGCCGGTTACGTCCTCTGCTTTTCTGTCAAGCAAAACGCTTGCAACCGCCGAGCTTGTAGTCGTGTTTCCGATTCCCATTTCACCGGTCACAATGATTTTATAGCCTTTTTCGCTAAGTTCTTTTACGCAGTCAATTCCCACTTGCACCGCCTCTTTGGCTTGCTCATACGTCATTGCTTTTTCGTGTAACATATTTTTTGTGCCGTACGATATTTTTTTGTTTACCACGCCGTCAACGTCACGCGCCACTCCCACGTCAATCGGTACAACGTCCGCACCGATATTTCTTGCCATAGCACACACGCTTGTTGCACCCTTTGCGAAGTTTTCCGTCACAACCGCCGTAACTTCCTGCCCCGTCTGCGTTACACCCTCGCACACAACGCCATTATCGGCACACATAACAAGTACACATCTCTTTTTTATGTCTATGTTTTGTGTCCCTTGAATACCCGCAATATTTTTTACAATATCCTCAAATACACCAAGACTGTGCAATGGTTTTGCTATTGAGTTCCATTTCTTTTCCGCATTTTCTACTGCTTGTTCATCTAATTTTCTGATTTTGTACATTTGTATTCCTCACAGCTTTTCATAAAGTTTTCGGCAAAATTTATATTTGCAAAAAAGTGCAAGTGCGGAAAACCTGCAAATAAGTTTTTATCAACATTCACACATTCCCACTGTCTGTCATTTTTCACAGCCGTAAAACCGTTTCCGTTACAGTCACTGTCAAAATAATGAAACTCTCTCGCTCGGATTTTATCGCCTTTTTTGCATAAAATATTATCTCTGTTTGCCGTCATTTCCATATATCCGAAGCGTTGCAAACGGTCTGTTTTTCTGCACTTTCCTTTGATTATGCCGACCATACGGTGTTCGTTTTTATCGCTATCCTCCATAATCTCGTGAAGATACATAAACCCTCCGCATTCCGCAATACACGGTACACCGCTTTCAACACACTCTTTAACCGAATTTAGTGTCCCCGTATTTTTCTCAAGAATATCCGCATACAGTTCGGGATAACCGCCTCCCAAAATCAATCCGTCGCACTGCGGTACGCTCTCATTTTCAAGCGGACTGAACTTAACAATCTCCGCACCCATTTCACTGAGTAAATTAAGATTATCCTCATAATAAAAACAAAACGCTCTGTCATACGCAACCGCAATTTTTACGTTATATTTTTTTGTAATTTCTGGCGATGTGAATTTAGTGTCCCTATTGTTTTCTGATATTTCTAAAATCTTGTCTATGTCAATGTATTTTTCGGCGTAATCGGCAAGTAAATTCATCTTGTCCTTTATACCGTCAATTTCCCCTGCGGTGACCAGTCCCAAATGCCTGCTGCTTATCTGCACATCTTTGATGTTCGGCAAAAAACCTAAAGGAACTAAGCCGATTTTTCGACATTCTTCCGACAAATTACCGTACAGTTTCTCGGACAGATTATTAAAAATAACACCCTTAATATTATTTTTTCTAAACTCCTTAAACCCTTTCACCAAAGCCATTGCGGACAGGCTCATACCACGGCAGTTTACAACAAGAATAACATCTGTATCGGTAATCTCCGAAAGCTCGTGTGTACTTCCCCTTTCCGTAAAAGAAAAGCCGTCATAAAAGCCCATAACGCCCTCAATAACCGCAATATCACCGCTGTTTTTATTCAGCAAATAATTCACAGTATCATTGCTCATAAGGTATGTGTCAAGGTTGTATGCCGCCGTTCCGATAACCGTTTTGTGAAACATTGGGTCAATATAATCCGGACCGCATTTAAAAGACGAAACATTAATTTTTCTGTTTACAAGTGCTTGAAGCACCGCACAAGTCACAGTTGTTTTTCCGCAGCCGCTGTTTGTGCCGGCAATCATAATTCTTCTCATAATTTTTCACCGCAGATTATGAAAACGGGATTTTGTGCCGTCATCATATTGTATCCGCCGACCTTTCTTCCTCTTGACGCACAGATTTGCGTCACCGAATATTCATACCCGAGTTTTTCAATACTTTCTTGTGCAAGCGATAAAGTTTCAAGAGTTATTGCGTTCACGACCACTTTTTTGCAATCGCACTTTTCTATTATTTCATACAAATTCCCCGATGAACCGCCTATAAAAACCTTGTCCGCTTTCGGTAATCCGTCCATACCGTTCGGTGCGTCCGCACAAATTATTTCAATATTATCGGCATGAAATTTAAGTGCATTTTGTTTTATCAATTCAGCCGCCTCCGCTTTTTTTTCAATCGCATATACCTTGCCTTTTCCGCATAGCAGGGCCATTTCAATGCTTACCGAGCCTGTTCCCGCACCTATATCGTAACATATATCATCATATTTGATTTCAAGCTTTGATATGCTTACCGCTCTCACTTCGCTTTTTGTCATAGGTGCGTTGCCCGTCTCGAATTCGCTGTCGTTAATTCCGATTTTTGTGCATTTGTCATATTCATTATTGATTATTACCGCCACACTGAGCGAATCTAATTTAGTGTCCCTAAAATCTTTTGCTTTTCCATGAAGTATTTTTTCATTTTCATATGACAAATTTTCTCCGATATAAACTTCGGCATTTTCAAAACCGTATCGGCACAACTTATCGCAAGGATTTTCACCCAAAAGCACAAATGTTTTCTCATTCTCTCTGACTTCACTCACAATATTGCAATTTCTGCCGTGCATACTTACAATGTTCATATTGTCATACGCCATACCGATTTTAGCACAAAAATACGATACGCAACTTATACCTGCAAAAATTTCGGCATTAGGAAATTCCGCTTTTAATTTTTTCGCACCGCTGAAAAATGATGTATCGCCCGAAAAAAGTATTACTGCATTTTCACACTTATTTTCTTCTAAAATCTTTTTAATTTTATCCGTTTCATACTCAAAAAAAACTTTTTTCTCGTTGACATACGGCTCGGCAACACGTTTTGCACCGATTATAATATCAGCATTTTTTATTTTTTCTTCTGCAATTTTTGTCAAATATTTAGTGTCCCCCATTCCGACACCGACTATAAAAATGTTCATATTACAACCACTCCAAAATCATTTTTTCAACCTCCGAAACCGTCATTCCGCTTTCATCGGTCGGTCTTTTAATTATAATACACTCAACGCCGTTTTCCTTTGCCGCCTCTGTTTTTTCCGTAAAACCGCCGTTTTTTCCCGTACATTTTGTAACAAGATACTTAATGTCAAGCTCACGAATTAACGCACTGTTAAACGCTTTTGAAAACGGTCCTTGCATACAAATAATATTTTTCATCTTGAAACCTGCATTTTTACACAGCTCCAGCGATTCCTCCGACGGCAGTACGCGTGCAAACGCTCTGTCCGCAATAACCGAAAACTTTGCAATTTCCTTTGAACCCGTCGTTATAAGTATGTTTCCTGTTGTTTTTTCAAGGTATTCTGCGGCTGTTTTGATATTTTCAAAATACTTCCCGTCTGCCTGAACGTCCTCACGCACAACCCTTATATACTTCACTTTACACGCTTTTTTTATGTTTTCTGTCACAAATTCGGCGTAAGGATGAGTTGCGTCAATGACCAATCTAACACTGTTTTCGTCAAAAAAATCAGCCATTTCTTCCGCCGTCATTCTTCCGACGCGCACGTTTTTCATATCAAGCAATTCCGCACCGTATTCAGTCGCAACGCACACAACGTAACTGACTTTTTGCTCACTCAAAAAGTCAGCGATTTTGTGTCCCTCGTCCGTACCGCCAAACAATACTACATCATACATTTCTATACCCTCTCGGTGTAACCATTTTTCCGCCGATATTTTTCGTCATAGAATTACCGATAAACACAGTCGTAAACATATCCGCGCTGTAATTTCTAAGTTCGGCAAGGCTCATAATCGCATATTCCTCACCGTCACGACCGATATTTTTTGCAACGGCACACACCGTATCACCGTTTTTGTGTTTCAGCATTATGTCGCATGCGCGCATTAAATAATCGTGACGTTTTTTACTTGACGGATTGTACAGACATATCGCGAAATCAGCCGCCGACGCACATTCAAGACGTTTTTCGATTTTCTCCCAAGGGGTGAGCAAATCGCTAAGGCTTATAACGGCAAAATCGTGTCCCAACGGTGCTCCCACAAGTGCACCGCCGCTAAGCATCGCCGACACTCCTGCCACAACGCTCACTTCAACATTTTCATAGCCTGCCGCAATTTCATACACAAGTGACGCCATACCGTAAACGCCTGCATCACCGCTGCAAACAACTGCAACATTTCTGCCGTCAGCCGCCATTTCAACCGCTTTTCTGCAGCGCTCCGCCTCCTGTTTCATCGCCGAAACGAAATATTCTTTTTCAGGAAACAGCTTTTTCACAAGCTCGGCATACACCGTATATCCGACAATCACACCGGCTTTTTCAAGCACATTTCTTGCCTCAAAAGTCATTCCGTCAGCACTTCCTGCGCCTATTCCAACAACATAAATTTTCATTCACACTTAACCTTTCAAAAAATCAATTTCCGTATTTATTCTTCCGAGTGCCAAAGCCGTACCGTTTAAAGCCGTCTTTTTTTCTGTTATTTTCGCACCGACCGCACAAACCGCTCTTTCGCACACATTGTCGACTCCGACAGTCTTTTTCACAAATTCGGACGCTGTAAATTTCCCCTCAACCGCCGCCAAAGTTTCAGCCGGAAACGTCAAAAGCGGTATATCGAATTTTTCACAAAATTCAACAATGCCCTTTTCATTTTTCTTTATATCCACCGTCGCAACCGCAAAAAGCGAATAAACCGACACTCCGTTCACTTTTAAAAATGCCAATATACTTTCTTCGACAGTTTCGTAGCCTTTTCTGCAGCCGATTCCGAGTACAACATTTTTCGGCATTAAATTAAGCGTAGTTCTAAACGGCTTTTTATCGTCATCACTTATGCAAATTCCGACTTCATTGCTTTCTTCAAAACAATCGGGAACGTTTTTTAATTCGTAATCGGTATACAATCCGACTTTTTTGTCGTTCAAAATCTGTGACGATATTTCCTTTATAAGTTTAGTGTCCCCGATATGCAAATTATTTCTTACCGCAAATGTGTCGACAGAGAATTTTTTGTTAATATCGGTTGCCGTAGTTATAACCGCCACTCCGCTTGTCAATGAGGCGATTTTCTCCGCCAAATCATTCGCACCGCCTATATGTCCGGACAAAATCGGTATCGCAAAATTTCCTTTTTCATCAACTACCACAACTGCCGGATCTTTGGCTTTATCCTTGACATACGGAGCTATCGAACGCACCGCAATTCCGCACGCGCCGACAAACACAATCGCATTATATTTCTTGAAAATATCTCTGACAAGTGACGAAACATTATTAAATGTTTCCAAGCCGTCAGTCTTATATTTTTCAAAAACGTAGCCCTTTACGTCCATTTCACGCACGAGCATTTTTACGATTTTCGCACCGTTTTCCGTAAAAGCTATTGACGCAAATTTCATTCCGTCACGCCCTTTCTGAATTCGGTTGTAAATGTCTTATCGTAAAGTTTCGACAGTGAATAATCATCGCCGAGAAAATCACCGACTGTTATAAGTGCAGTCTTTTTTATACCGTTTTTCTCTGCTGTTTTATTTAATGTCCCCACTGTGCAACGCATAACTTTTTCGTCTTTCCAAGTAGCCTTGTAAACTATCGCCGCAGGTGTATTTTCACTGTAACCGCCTTTTACAAGTTCAGCCGACAATTCCTTTAATAAACCTGTTGATAAAAATATCACCATTGTCGCATTATGTGACGCGAGCAAATGTATTTTTTCTTTCGGAGGCACAGGAGTTCTGCCCTCCATACGCGTTATTATGACGGTTTGCGATACATCAGGCAACGTATATTCCGCCTTCAAAGCCGCCGCCGCACCGCAAAACGAGCTTACACCTGGGCAAACATCATATTCAATTCCAAGTTTATCAAGCCTGTCCATTTGTTCACGAATTGCACCGTAAACACACGGATCACCCGTATGCAAACGCACAATATTTTTAGTGTCCCCCTGTTTCATCACGTCAATAACTTCATCAAGATTCATTTTCGCACTGTTATAAATTTCAGCACTGTCTTTTGCATATTCCAAAAGCTCGGGATTAACAAGCGAACCGGCATAAATAATAATATCTGCATTTTCCAAAAGTTTTTTTCCGCGTATAGTTATAAGATCGGCTGCACCGCTGCCCGCTCCAACAAAATGTACCATTTTATATCCTTTCCAAAATACCGTCAACATCAGCAGTTTTTCCGATAATCCCATGTTTATTCAAAAACATTATTGCACCGATATTGACATCACTTCTGTGCTTTAGGTATTTATCAATTCTTTTCATCAATATATCAATAGTTTTAGTGTCCCCAATGATTTCATAAGCCTCATCGGTCGTCACACAATCGAGAATATCCGCAAAATTCTTCACACCGGCCAAAGCCGCACATAACGCAAGCGTTTCCATTCTGCCGTCCGCATATTTTGAATGAGTATTCATAATTCCGCTGCCAAGCTTAACAAGTTTACCCATATGCGAAATTATCAGTATATCCGAAAAACCCAAATCGGACGCATAATCTATCGCGTCACCAATATAATTACTGCACTGAACGGTATTTTTTATACCAAAAGTTTTTTTAGCAAAATCCTCGCCGTAATTGCCCGGCACAAGCACCGCAATACTGTCGCCGGCACTTTTTCGTGTATTGAGTTCAAGGAAAATCGTGTCCAAAAGTGCCTTTTCGCTCATAGGTTCAACAATTCCGCTTGTACCCAAAATCGAAATTCCACCCTCAATACCGAGTCTTGAATTAAACGTCTTTTTCGCGATTTCTTCGCCGTTCGGCACGGAAATAATCACATCAAAACCGCCGTCATAATCACCGCAAATCTCATTTATACTGTTTCTAATCATTTGACGCGGAACACTGTTTATCGCGGCATTTCCGACAGGTTGGTCAAGTCCGTTACGCGTCACGCGACCAACGCCCACACCGCCGTCAATTTTTATACCGCCACTGTTTTTTCTGACAGTTGCACAAACAAGTATACCGTTTGTTATGTCGGGATCGTCACCGCTGTACTTTTTAACTGTGCAAGTGACACTGTCACCGTCAATCTGCGTGTCGGTTATGTCAATACTTATGCTCTCACCTTTGGGAAGTGTAATTTGAGTTGTTATGACTATTTCGTCATTTAACACAGTCATAACCGCCGCTTTTGCCGCCGCCGCGGCACAGCTACCAGTCGTGTAACCTTTCTTTAAAAACCTGTTGCTTTTCATCTGTTTTTCTCCACAAAAAAATCATATACATTATTATATAATGTATATGATTTTCTGTCAAGATTTCACGTTTACTATATGCCTTTGATAATGCTCAAAATATATAGGTTTTATGCGGTTTATAACGTTTATATATATCCACAACTCTCCATTAAAAATCATTAAAATTAACAGTATGGTAGTCAGAAATATAGTCAGCTTTGATTATAATAGAAATTGATATTTATATTTCTTTTTAAATAAAATCTTCAATCACATCTTGCAAATGACAGGGTGACAATCCGTACTGGTTCAGCCTGTCTATCAGCTCCGTCACTTCTTCCTTATTCGGCGACACATCTTTGACAGACACTTCGTCACACTTAATGCCGTATGTGGTCTTTACTACTCCGTCAATATTCTTTTTGTCTTGCGTAATTGTATACATAGTTATATCTTAGTCCTTTCTTATCCTATGTTATATAATACAACATATGCCACTAAATTACAATATTGTTTGATGTTTTGTAAATGAATTGTAAATCGCAAGTAAAAAAATAAGGGCGGCTATTTGCCACCCTTAAAATTGTTTATTAAACATCTTTTTTTGTTCTGCTTACGTATTCTAATTTCCGTGTTCGTATGCACTATAATCAAAATCATATCCTATGATATAATATATGGGGCATCCGCCTTCTTTATATCCTAATATTCTCGCCTCGTCAGAAATTCGCCCAGATTTCACTCTAAAAACATAAATGTTTTCATCTCCAGTCAAAACTGGTCCCTGCTTTTTGAATTTAATGGAACTATAAGGGATTGTTTCGTAGCTACTTTTTTTGTTTAACGAGCCCCAATATATCCAATCTTGTTTTGATATTTCCTCAATTCTCTCATATAATTTATGTATAGTTTCTTCTTTTTTTCTTCTATCGCTATCATTGAAAAAGTCTAAATTGTAGTGATTGTTCGTTGTGATGTATCTAAATGAAAAGGTAGGAAATTGTGCGCATATCCTACCTTGTTTCTCTAAGTTATCTTTTTCAATTTTTTTATTACTTCCAATATTTTTTAATTTTTTTGTCATTATTCTACATAGTTCTCCTCAAAATAATCACGTATAAGATTAGGATCTATAACTTCACTCTGCGGTGTGTTTTGCCAAGGTGTTTCCTGATGTGTCATTTCTCTTAATTTCCATGCAGAATATTGAGCGAAATTATCATACACAGCCTCTAAAATGTTTTCTGTTTTCTTATCAAATTTTGAAAAGTCAAAATTTTCATCATAATCAATCCCATTGCTTCCGTTGCTTTTATAAGTATAATATACCGCTTCAACAACAGGTCCATGTTTCCACGCGAGAATATCATCAGAAAATAATTTTTCGCCTGTAATAGCTAAATATACTCCCTGTGCATAATATAATAATTTTTGCAATTTTAAATTAGATATTAAATCTGCACCTGTTTCGTCAATTTTCAACCTATTATATGCCAAAAACCATTTAGCTATATCAACAGCTTTGAATCTATTACTCATATAAACCACTCCCAAATAAATATATATAAATAGTCTATATATATTATATCACATTTAGTCAATATTAAATTAACCAAAAATAAAAAATTTTTTTATGCAATTTTTATATAACAATATTTAACTATTTATCATACATACCACATCTGTACTCTCTACAAATTGTTCGTAGGTCCTTATAGGACAGACCTAATCTGCCGTTCTCATCACCCTGTACCGCACCGCAGTCCATAGCCGCCTGCACCGCAGGACGCGCCCACGGTGGCATATTGTCATCATTGAAATCGTATACCATTGTAGTTTGAACTACATTCACCAACTGTTTGTTGATGTTTTTTAAATCGGCAATTTCCGCCGCCTGTTTCTCTATTAGATTTTTTAATTCATTGTACTGCTCCATTGTCAGTCCCTCCTCATTTCTTAAAATCGCCTTAACCTTTTCTTTGAATGTCGTCCAACCGGCACTGTTCTCAGTTGCCCACTGTGCCGGACACTGTTTGTCCCACACGTCATAGTGGCGCAAAACAAATATATCAACTGTATCTGCTGTAATGCCTATGTATTTACACAATTCAGCACATAAATATGCGGTATTGTTGATTGTTTTTTCTGACACAATAGAATTACCACTACAACACATTTCAATGGATATGCTGTTTATGTTGCGGCATTCGGCATGTTTATATACCTTTGTGCCGCCCACCGCCCATGCGGCATTATTCAATGCGACTGATTGATAACAACTATCATCATCAGTAAACAAATGTGCCGATGCACCTCGTGAATCATTATGAAAATATGTTGCATTTGCTTTTGCGGTGTCCTTCTTGTTTCCGGTGTAGTGAATTACAATAAACTTCACCAAACGACTACTGTATGTGTAATAGTTTGCCGATGATGACTGTATTGACGTATCAATGTCAATACCATTGAACTGTTTGATTGGAAATCCATCATTTATTGTTCGCATATGTATCCCCTCAATTCTTTTCTTGAATTTCCGGTAAACCTGCGATTGATGTCAACAATGACAGCACGCCTGCCAATGCCGCCGCTGACGCAACCATTACCCAGTTGACATCACCCAACGCGACAGCAGTACCAATAGTGGCAACTGCTGTTTGTGCTACTGTTTTTATTGCACGAATACCCGCGCATTTTAGCCATTCTTTCATTTTAATGTACCTCCTTGAAATCTAAAATACTAAAAACCCAACATTTTAATAAAATAACCTATCAAACCGCCCACTATTGCCGTAATAATGGCGGTAACTACTGTTTCGTAGCGCTTTGTAGGACGTTTTTCTATTTCGTCTACCCGTGATGTAATATCGTTTACGTCCTCACGCATTGCCTTAGTTTCCGTGGCTATGATGTGGACGCTTTCGGTCAGTTTTTCGATACCGTCAATTCTGTGGTGCGCCGATTTGGTTGACTGCTCTACGGCAGTCAGACGCTCCCACACTTCTTTTTCGTTTTCTGCCTCCATATCAGCCCTCCATAATTTCTCTCTTTTCGTCTGCCGTGATAAAACCAGCATTTACAAATGTGTTTAAATCCTTATCTTTGTAAATGCCCTTTTTGTAATAAATTTTAATCAGATACTTTTTCATTTGTGATTGCTACCTCCATTTCTGCAATCTTCAACATCAGCATTGCATTAATTTCATCTTGCGACGGTGCGTTTTTCATTTCATTGTAGGCGGTTTCGCCCATTTCAACCGCCCGTTCCAACTCACCGTCCGCCAACTGTTCCTGTGTAAATTGCATTCCGTCTAACCATTCGTAACCTGTATTATCTACGGTGGTTACTGTTGCTGTTGGATAACGTTGTAACAGTTCGTCACGTTCACTATCCGTACACGCCGTATGCGTGTCGGTTTGCTCTATGACAGTGTCGTCTGTTCCTGTTATTATGTTCTTTGCAGTTATTTCATATTTGATTAACTGCAATCTGTTTCCGTCAAATCTATATCGCATATTTTCACCCCATTAATATTTATTACTGTCAAACGTGTTTGTCGTTCCGCCTGCGTTTGTATAGTTTTTACCTATCATAATGTTGTCGGAACAACTATTGTATGTTGATGATGTCACGTATATTGAATATTGCGAATCACTGTAGCTATCACGTTTAATAATATTGCCTGCGATTTTGTTTTTGCCGCCGCCTGTAACCAAAATTCCGTATGTTGCATTATCGGATATATGACAACCTGTTACAATGTTGTATTCACCCTCAACACGAATACCTGTTTCTTTGGCATTTTCACTGTAACAGTCCGAAACAACATTATGTCCGGAACCTAAATGAATGTTTGTCCTGTTAACTGTGGCAGTCACTTTATGAATAATCGAATATCCACCGCCACAGTTTATACCATATACGGCGTTAGACAAATCCAAATTTTCAAATTTGCAACGACTGCCGGACGCATAAATACAGATTGATGTACCATTGCCATTGTAGGTGTCAAATGTCATTTTTAAATTGGCGATAGTAAAATTAGTTTGCGTTGCGGCAATGCCCCATATGCCCTGTTTACATTCCAAAACGGTGCTGTTACCCATACCGCAAATAGTAACATTCGGTTTGTTTACGTTTATCTGACCGCTGATGTTATATGTACCCTCTAATAATACAATTTTGCCGCCAGTTGACGGCAATGCTGATATAGCATTATTAATCACTGTTTGGTCGTTTGTGCCACTACAGTAATAATCAGCTGTTAGCATATGTTTTGATGTACTACTTGATATTGTAATTGTTGTCGGCGGTGCTACCCTGTCACCCCACATATCGCTCAGCGTTGTTGTGACTTCATCAATACCTGCATAGTCATTAGATACAAAATTAGCGTCTAATTTGCCGTCTGCCAACTCGTATGCCTCAACCGCTTTGTCATAGGCAGTCTTGGTGGCTTTGGGTGTAGCCGCACAACCGTTACCTGTTGAATTACTTGAACTTACACTGTCCGACAATTTCAAATGTCCGTAATTGGTTGCGTCACCCACACCGTATGTTGTACCCGTGCTTGCGTGGTTCTGCGGTGCTTTGTTGCCTATTGCGTTAATACGTGCACTCAACTGCATATCCGCCGCCTGTCGTTCTCCGGTTTCGGTATTTATCCTGTCCGACAGTGAATCGTTTTCGTCCATTCTGTCCGAAATTTCAGTTGTCAGTTTTGTTGCAATTTCATTGACCGCCTCTAAAAACGAATTTTTATTATTGGTTTTTAGTCCGTTCAAATTGTTGATACCTGTAAACGTTTGCGCCCTGTTGTACATTGTTGTTACTGTTGCGGTGTTATATCCTACCGTCATTAATGCGATAGTTCCCTCTTCCGGTGACGTTTCAACATCTTCAACCGTCATTGTCAGCGTACCTGTTTCGGGTGAATAATATATACAAATATATTTGTCGCCGTCCTCACCTTTCCCACAGCCGAACGTTGCTGATAAATCCGCCGCCTGTATTGAATAACCGTCTAACAGGATTTTTGATTTAACCGTGTTACCCGCTACTGTAACTGTGCCTGTACTGTGTCCTGCGTCGATACTGACAGCCATATCCGCCGCAGTCAATGAATATGTAACAGTATGCTTTGTTGTTTCATCAGTGCCGTACAACTCTGTCTTGTCAGCCTTTTTGCCGTCTGCCGTCTGCCTTTCGGTGATTTCACTGTCAATATTACGTTGCAGTTCATTATCCGCCGCCTGTCGTATTGTTGCCTCGTTGTTTATCCGACTGCTTAACGAACTGTCAGCACTTTCTCTCGCCGTTTTTTCGGCTGTGATTTGGTTCGCTAAACCCACATCAGCGTTGGTGCGTTGCGTGATTTCTGTGTCCAATTTGTTGGATAGTGTGTTGTGGTCGTCCTGTATAGTCTGAAAATTTGATTTAACTATCGGCCACCATTGCGGCAATAGTGTTTTACCGTCAAAATTAAAATTTAATTTCATTTTATCATTCCTTTCTAATCGTAATTGATTGGGATTTTTCATTAAAAAAACACGCCGTAAGCGTGCTATGGTGGTATTCCTGTGTACAATTTTATCACCTCATTTTTGGTACGAAAAAAGCACCCCGAAAGGTGCTTAATTTCTGTTTGTTTTATCGGCTAATTTTTAGCTGTTCCATTAACGCATTTTGCAATACTTGTGAAAAATTAATATTTGCTTTTTCCGCCTCATAGTTTAACCAACTCGGAATAGTACAATTTTTTTTGACTGCCCGTAGTTCATTTTTACGACGGTAAATATCAAAATCTATATCTACCAATGTCACAACACCATTTTCAACTGTTAATTCTGATATTGGTGTTGGTGTCGGCAATTCTTTCCCGTCGTCTTGCATATCTATTCCCATTAATCCGATTGCGTCCCTTGCCATTTCCATTGCGTCTGCAAAATCTTCACCTTGTGTATTAATATCAAAATCGGGTATTGATACAACAACGTATTTTTGTCCTTGTGTTAAAATTATAGGATATGCGTTTTTCATATCTGTTCCTCCTTAAAAAAATTATATATATATTTATAATCACCCGACGGGGGGGACTATTTAAGTCCCCGTCGTTTGATGATTGCTTTGGCTAAATCTTCATCAATTTCTGTGTGTCGCGGTACTGATTCTCTATCTTTACCGTTATGGTAAAGATCGTGATTTGAACCATTTCGCTTTAGTGTCCAGCCGTTCTTTTTCAACAGCTTTATGAAATCGTTTCTTTTCATATTCTTTTCCTCCTTTCATTTTATATTATACGCCCTTTATGCGTATTTGTCAATACTTTTTTCAAAATTTTATTGAATTTTTTTATTATTTGGTATATACTATTTTAAAAAAAGGAGGCTACAAGCTATGAAAAAATTTATATTAGGTTTTATAACAGGCGGTATAATCTGTGCGACAGCGACAGGTTTCGCCGTAGAATATGCAGTAACGGCTAACCCGTTCCCTGTTGCCGTAAACGGTACAGAAACGGCGATTGAGGGTTACAACATCAACGATAATACATATTTCAAATTACGTGACGTTGCCGATGCTGTCGGTGGTTTCAATGTCGGTTTCAGTGACAACACTATTACGATTGATACCGATACCGCCGCACAACCAACACCGACACCGACTGTAAAGCCGTCAACCACTGACTTGTCACCTTTGCCGGAACTTCCTATTGAAAAACGTAACGGCATAGAACACGTTAGCTCCATTGATGTGAACGATATGTTAAAAACTATTGGTTTAAATGATTATTCTATTTTAGGTGATTCTTTCTATAATAATAATGATGTTTTAAATCCATTGCTTACAGACATTCCTCACTATATAGATTTCATACCACTTGATTACTATAATTCAACAATAGTACCACTTATCAATAGTCTACGTTAAACGAAAGAGCCATTTTTGGCTCTTTTTATTATGATAACGTATCTAATTGCTTTTTTAACATATCTATTTGGTTCTGCAGGTATTCAATTCGTTTTTCTGTTGCCACTGGATTTCCATTAACACATAGCTTTCCGCCCTCAACATTTATACCCTTGAAGTCCTCATTATTTGCCACATACGGTACCAAACGTGCATACGGTGTTGAATAATTACCGTCCTTGTCCGGTTGGTAACTGTCGCCGTAAAATTCAATACCTTTTGTATTGTTGCCTGCCATACCGACACGCAACATACCCTGTATCAGACAGTCTTTCATTGTCTGAATACTTCCGGCAAAAACACCCTCGCCGTCCTCGTTTAGGTATATGGCCTGTTTTTTGTTTTTGTCGTAAATGATAAAAACAAATTCGTCATTGTAATTACCCAAACGCACACGAACGCGGTTATTTGTATCTTTTATCGTCAACAAATCGCCGACAATTTTCAACAGCTTATTGTCCGACTGCACCTCGTTTCGGTCTGTGTTCACCGTTCCTTGTACTTTTCGGATATTTACACTGTTGTTCGCTGTCTGCCACTTTGCATGTTTCTTTGTTGCCTGTTCTGTCTGCCATAGTCCGATAAAAAAATCACGTCTGATATGCCCGATTGATATATTGCTCTCTTTCGGCTCCAACGGATATGCCTGATACTCAATTACCCTCTGCACATATTCCGTACCGTCTATGTCAAATACGTGTACCGTATCGCCTATTTCCAACTTTTCCGCCGCACCGTATTCAGCTAATTTTGATAGGTCAATCAATTTACCGCTGATTGTCAACTGCGGTGCATCAATTCTATCCTCGTTATCCTCATCAAATTCCCACTTTGCATTGCGGTACAGTTTGTCCGCTGACGTATAGTCGCTGTAATCTTTGTACCCCTCTTGCACACCGTATTTTTCAATGTTTGGACTGTCTATATATGCTTTGCCGCCGTTTACACTGCTGACCGTTAAATCGTCACTTCCGAACGCCCATAAACGCGTTATCATATCGCTTACATTGCGTTCTATTGATATGCTTTGCATATTCTTTTCTAATCGCAGTCTGACACCGTTATCCGTGCCGATACGTTCAACAATGGCAATGTTACATACAATGTTGTTATTACTGTCGATAGTTGTTTCGTGGAATATCTCGCCACGTCCCAAATTTTCTATTATCGTTTTTATAACGTCCCACAAATTTGTTTTGTCGGTAGAGAAAAAATCAATCAGCAGTTCATCATCTGCAACCCACTTCATTCCTTTGGCGGTCAACTCGGCATTTGTCATAATGTGAAAAATACACTTTTCTTTGACCGTCTTTTTAAAATCTGATATAATATCAATCGCTTGTTTTAGAACATATCTTGAACTTTTACCGATATGGTCGCTGATTGTCGGTATAAACGCTTTCTGCGCCTCATACACAAAATGCGGTGTACCGTAAACGTGCAGTGAATCCGCACCGTTCATATTTCGTGTTGTTCGGCTGATTTCGTATATATGACCGTTTACACTAACCAACATATTTTGACTGATTAGACGTGCCTTTTCGTCGTATGGATAGTCAAATTCAATACTTCCCGTATCGTTCAATATCCTTGTTTCTTTGACGTTATATGCGTTGTTCAGTACCTCACCTGTTTCAAAACTGTCTGTATATCTGTCGTGCAATCGCATAAATGTTATTTGTCCCATTTGTATATATCCTCCGTTTCTGTATTCCACACATACTGTGGATAAAATGAAAATTCGACCGTTGCCGTCGTGGATAAATTTATTGTATTTTCCCCTGTTTCCAGTTCAAAAAAACTACCTTTGATTTTTTTCATAATACTGTTGCCGTTTACGTCTGTTACCGACTGTTCGTCGCAGTCAATAACGCAGTTTTCAGACACCGTAATACTGATACCGTTACAGGTTATCGTTGTAGGTTTTGTGACGTTTGTAACACGCAAAACAGGTCTGACAGGGCGGTCACCTGTGTTATGTATTGTACTATCGCCTGCCGTTGTAATCGTGTAATATTCATTCGGTCCGATTGGTATTTCATCATCTAATTTAATATTTGGGTTATCCAAAATCGGACCGTCAAAAATATCAAATACCAACGCCGCCCACGTCTGCACTTTGAACGACACCGAAATAACGGCTTTGTGTCCGTAGTTTTCGGGTTTATAATCTATTGTTTCAATAACCGACGCATTCCATTTGACATTCGGTGTGTCGTCAAATATCAACTCGCCACGTCCCATTAACCACGTTGTGATTTTTGTGATTTTGCTGTTCAGTTCAGACATATCCGCCGCCGATATTTGCAAATTCATTTTAAATACGCGGTTTTTATAAAATTCACGGTTGTACGCATTTGCCGTTGAAAAATCATATTCACCGTCTATATACGGGCTGTCATATGTCTGTATTTTCATTTCCGGTTTAATCGGACGTGACTGCGTTTGTACAGTCACGCCGAAATCGTTTGAATGTTTGTTTTTAAAATAAAATCCGTTTCGCATTTTCTACCTCCGCACATTATACATAGCTACCCAAAACAGCGCTGTCAGTCGTATTGATTGTGATTTTACTGTTGTTGTTATAGTTCTGCTGTTCAATCTTAATGCCCTTAATAGCCTCTATAATCTCACCCAAAGTCTTGGTTATCTTATCATTACCGCCGCTGACTTCCTGTGTTATATCCGCCACAATACCCGTCACGTCTATACTGTCAATGTTTGTTGCAATGGACTTGATGAAATCAGCCTTGCTGTTTTCCAACGCGTCATACTCCGCCTCCAGTTTTTCAATCGTTGCATTGTTTTTGACTTGCAGTTGATACAGCTCCTCATCACGTTGCAGTTGTTTCATCTGCTCTTGCAGTTCTTTGTACTTCTGCTGTCCTCTGTCTGTCACTGCATTTGCGTAAATATCCAACTGCGCCTGTGTTTCGGACATATCAGCCTTGCGGTCCTCTACCGTCCAACTGTCCTGTAGTGCCTGTTCCTGTGCAGAAAATTCATCACGCAGTTTGTTGATGTAGTCCTGTTGTTGCTGTAGCATATCGTCAAACGATTCGCCCGCTTGGTCGAACATATCGTGATTTAGTTCAGTCATATTTTCGTTGTATTCTTTGCGGCTGATTAACCCCGCGTCATAGTATTCCTGTGTATACTGCTGAATACGTTTTAAACCGGCGATATATTCTTCATCAGTCATACCGAAATACTTGCGTTGTTCTTCCAACCAGTTCTTTGACTGCTCCACACGCTCCGAATACATATCCGAACCTAATTCACTTTGATACTTGTCGAACTCGTCCTGTGTCAACTCGCCGTTCGCCAATTCCTCACGGTGCCTGTCCATAACGCGGTTGTATGCGTCAAGCGGACTGTCGCCGTTATCTTGCCAGTCGTTAAAATATGTATGTTCACTGATGTAGTTTTTTGATATGTCGTACTCTTTCTCAATTTGTTCTTTACGCTTGTCCAAATACTCATCATTCAGCTTGTTTTTTGCCTCTACATATTCTTTGTGACTGATTATACCCTGTGCGTACATTTGTTCGGTGTACGTCTGTATTCTGCCGATACCTGCTATATAATCGGCGGCACTCATACCGTTGTATTTTTCTTGGTGTTCCAACCAATCACGACTGTATTCGGTCATATTGTCGTATAACGTTGAACCTATACTTGACATTTCTGTCGTATAGTCCTCCCACGTCATACGTCCTGCCTCGACTTCCGCCATATTGCGGTCACGAATACGGGTAAATGCGTCAAGCGGTGTGTCGCCGTTGTCGTCCCAGTCATTCAGTGCCGCACGTTCTTCAATATACGACTTTGACAGGTTGTTTAACTCCTGCGTGCGTTTCTGTGTCAGACTGAATATTTGTTCCTCAATATCGGCAATATCCTTGTCGTTCGACTTGAATTTCTCTTGAAATTCTAACCACTTCTCTAATTCTTGTGCAGTCGTTACTGCGTGCGTTTTTGTGTAATGCGTCCAATCGTCCTTGGCTGATGTAAACGCGTCCGAATTGTCTTTTCCTGTTGCGTAATGCGGTATACCCATACCTGACATTATCGCTTTGGTTTGTGACGCTGTGTACACCTTTGCACCCTTTGACAACGGCAACAACACGTCCTTGCCCTGTGGTATAAATGCACGTCCTTTGTCAACGATTAATTCTCGTGGGTCAGATATACCCTTTTCATCATTAACCATTGCCAATCCGCCCTCGAAGTTCTGCGTACCTTTGGCCTTTGGTACTCCGTTTGGTGTCGCAACGGTACCTAATGTGTAGTTTATTGTACCTGTTGCAACGGCGTTTTCGGGTTTTGCAACATCACCTAATTTATAATCAATCGTGCCGTCTGCCTTTTCATTTTCCGGCTTTTCAACATCACCTTTTTCCCAGTTGATTTTACCGTCTGCGGTTATTTCGCCTAATTTGTTGCCGCCTAAATCGTTAATATCAAAACCGCCTGTATCTACATTGAATGTTATGGTAACTTGGTTGTTGTTGATTAATTCCTGTAGCTTTGAATCAGCCGTATCTAATACAGATATATCCCCCTCGGCACTGACTTGTAATTGTACATTGCCTGCGTTATTTATTTCCTCGACAGCATTTTTTGCGTTCTCGATTGCAGACACATCACCGCTTGCGTCAATTTCAATATGTTTATCCTCAGGCAATAATCCCAAACTGTGCGCCAATGCGTCAACTTGCTCTGTGCTTAGTCCTAAATCGCCACCTAAACTTGATAGGTCTTTCACTAAACCACTTACATCACCCGACGCTACAGCCTGTTGAATATCAGAAAAACCGTTTTTCATTAATGCGGCTTTCGTGACTATTTCCTCTGACGTTAGTCCGATTTCTTTACCTTGTTTGACAAAATCATTTACAACAGCGTCCAATGCGTTATTATTAATTGCGCCTTGTAGGTCTTGAAAACCGTTTTTAAACAGTGCCACTTGTGCGGCAATGTCTTGATTTTCAAATCCCAAATCAGTCATAGTTGATTTGATTTGTTTGCATACATTATCAACTGCAATACCGCCACTTTCAAAGACTTCTTGCATATTCTTGAAACCGTTTAAGTTCATAGATTCCGATGTAACCACTTCCGCTACAGCTTGTAGTGATTCACGACCGTTATTTGCACGTTCGTCCATCTTTTCAATGCTTGTACTGATTTCGTTATATGCAGCTTTTATATTGTCAACCTGCTTTTGAACGTCTTTCATTTCTCCGAATGAAAACTTCTGACCTTGCATTTTTTCATATGCCTTTGAAAATTCACTGTCGGTCATTTCATTTACAAACGCATCTCTCGCTTGTATTGCTTTTTGGCGTCTTTCTTTGTCACCGCTTGCATACGCCGCAGTCATTTCTTCTTGCAGTTGTTGGTATTTTTCTTTAACATCAGTTGCTTGTTGCAACCATTGACTCATTTCTTCTTTTTGATTTTTGTAGTCCATACCGTAGGAACTACCTTTTTGAAGTGCGTCGTACCCCTCTGATACTGCCTTTTGTGCCTTTTTGCCTGATGTTAAATCCAATGCGTCTTTGATTTCATTTGCACTGTCTTGTGCGTTTGATACCGCCATTGCAAGTGCGGTGTCAAATTCGCCCGTATCAATCATTAATTTTATGGTATCATCATTTGTAGTCGCCTTGATTTCCTGCATAATGTCGTTTATGCGGTTTTTAGCGCTTTCGAGTTCTTCGGGATTTAATGTACCGCTGTTGATTGATTCGTTTAGTTTTTCGTATTCACTTCGCAGATTTTCCAAATGCGAAACTTGGTTGTCTGCGTCTTGCCACTGAGAATATAACTCCTTGTAGCTTTGACCCAATTTTGCGTTGTTTTCAATAGCCTCTGTAACGTGGTCGGCAATAACCTTATACCCTGCAACAACCGCCGCAGGCGCTAATACTGCACCGAATATCGGCGCTAATGCAGAAAATGAACTGCCTAACCCCGCAGTCGATACTTTTATCGCTGACGTTGCGTCTGCTATAATAGGCAATTTATCGCTGATTACTCCTAATCCCTCAACAAAATCGCCTGCACCCTTAATCACTCCGACACCGACTTTTGACAATGCACCTAAAGCAATGACCGTAGCGCCCGTATTAACTACAGTACGCTTTTGCTCGTCTGACATTTGCGACAAACCTTTTGCAAAATCGGCTACCGTGGTGCTTGCGTCTTTGATTGACGGCAACATTGTTTCGCCGATACCTCTTGCCGCCTCAATTATATTCTGTTTTGCAATCTGCATTTGTGATGCGGTTGTTTCGTTTTTGGCGTTGAACTCGTTCTGCAATGCAATGTTTTCGTTCCATGCTGTATTGGAACGTGTTACCGCCTCGGTGATACCTGCCTCACTGTTTGCCAAACGTAACAAAGAATCACGCAAACGCACTTCGGTAAATCCCATATCCTGCAACATACTGATTGCGTTTTCACCTGCACCGTCGGCATTTTGTAGACCTTTGATGAATGCGTCTATCGCCTCGGCAGGAGATGAATCAAACAAATTCTTAAATTCTTCTGTTGTCTTACCTGTGATTTTAGCGAAATTCTCTAATTGTACACCTGACGAAATCATTGAATTTAGTTCGGTGCTTGTGTAGCCTAAACCATCAGCCAATGACTTGAAGTCTTTGCTGTTGTTTGCGGATAGTAGTTGCAAATCTCTTAATGACATTCCTGTTTTGTTCATAACGTCATTAACCTGCGTATAACCGTTTGTAGTTGCCATTTGCATAGCAATCATAGCCTTACTGAACGCACTACCACCCATTTCAGCCTCTATACCAACGCTTGACAATGCGGTTGCTATACCTAATATGTCGGCTTGACTTAATCCGATTTGTGTACCTGCACCAGCTAAACGCATAGACATATTAGCTATATCCGATTCTGTTGTAGCGAAATTGTTACCCAAATCAACTATTGAACTTCCCAAACGGTCAAAATTTTCTTGGTCCATTTTTGTAACGTTTGCGAACTTTGCAAGTGTTGCCGCACCCTCTTCGCCGTACAGATTTGTAGCAGTGCCGAGCATTGCCATTGTTTCAGTAAATTTAGATATGTTTTCAGTTTTTATACCCAACTGACCGCCTGCCGCCGCAAGTTCGGTTAATTCTGCCGTTGTCTGTGGAATGGCAGAATGTCCGTTTATTCCGACAGTCGTCATATCTATAATTTCTTGCCTAATCTTTTCAATCTGTTCAGGTGTACCGTCAACAGTTTTCTTTACATTTGCGAAATTGTTCTCAAAATCTATCGCGAACTTGGCACTCGCAACACCGCCCGCGGCAAGTGCAGTCGCCGCATACTGTAACGGTTTAGTTACAGTATCTATACCCTCACCGACTTCTTTCCACCGCTTACCTGTATTCTGTAGGTTCTGCGCCTCATCTGCACGTTCAGCGGCTTTTAAGCCTTTCTCATATTCCTCGTATTGCTCTGTTGCTTTTTTGACAGTTGCTTGTGCGTCGGTATATGCCTTTTTACTTCCCGACAATGCCGCCTCTTGCGTACGAATAGAATCAGATATACTTTGACTTTGCTTTGTATATGCCTCAATCTCGGTATTTACCCAATTCAATGCCTTTTGATTGTCTTTGTATGCAACACTGTTTTTGTCAAGACTTTTGTTCGCCTCTGTAAGCAACCGTTTTTCATTTGAACGCAAAGAAATTTGTTTGTCTAATTCCGTTTTCTGCGCTTTCAGTGCCGTAACATTTTTATTTACAGACTTGACGTTATCCTCATACGCTTTTTTTGTATTCGTCAATGCCGTACGGCTTGTTTGCAAGGTGGTTTGTGCGTCTTGCATTTGCTTTTTATATGCCGTAAGACCTTTTGTACTTGTATTATTATTTTTGCTTTGCGTCTGCTCCAATTTTGACAATTCACTTTCAACACTGCTTATTGTCGCCTCTAAGTCGGACGCATCACCTCTTATTCTTACTATTAATTCCGCCGCGTCAGCCACTACAAATCACCTCACTACATTCCATAAAACATTTTTAAATACGGGTCATTTCCCGTATATTCTTCTTCCTCGTCCTCGATTATAACTGCAAGTAATAATCTTGGGTCTTGTTTTGCCAAATCATTCGGCAATATACCGTGATATTTCAGCATTGTCCCGTATAAATCGCTTAATCTTCCTTTTCGGTTGCCTGCTCCGGCAGGCTTTCCTCGTTTTTTCCCGTAAAATCGTCCATAAACCATTTCATAACTTCACGACACATTCTCATTTTTGCTGAAACAGCCGTGTCTAAAATATCTTGTGTCGCCTCTGTACCCTCAAACAGATAGTCAACGGCATCTGCACATACCGACGTAGCCGTTACTTTTTCACCCTCTGCAACGTCCATGTATTCTTTTTCAACCAACGTTGCCGCACCGAAACACCACGGTTTTGATACATACTTCTTTTTATTGTGTACAAATGTTAATATACTCTTTGCATTGTTACTCGCTCCTCTCTATACGAAAAAAGCACGCCTTTCGGCGTGCCTTGTCTTAAAGTGCTTTCTTCACTGGATAGTAGTTCATATCCTTAAACCAGTTTTCTTCAAGTTCTGTCTTTGTGACACCTTCCGGCAAATCGCTTTCGTCAAAGTATGCGTAATAGTTGTTGTCAAAATCACGTTGTACGGCTGTGTATGTAGCCTTTGCGGTTTGCTTTTCAGGCGCACCGCTTGACGCTTTTGTTTTACCTCCAACATTTGACGCAAAGCTGTATGAGCCCTTGTAATATCTCACATAACGGTATGAGCCGTCAGACTTCATAATTCTCCACGCAACACCGAAATAAACGGTTTTTGTATCGTTGCCCACCTCAACAACGCCGTCTTTTTGTGTCAGTCCACGCCACATTGAATCAACTTCCGGCGGAATATCGGCATTTGTGATGTCGTGACCTAATTTTTCAATGTAGTTTGATGTTTCATACGCACCGTTATCGGCGTCAAAAACATCACTGCCGCCTGCGTCTGTCGGCGCAATTTCGACAGTACCTCTTAAATTGTACGGATCACCATATGTTGCACCCTCTGATGTGTCTGTTAAAACTGCGAAAAATGTGTACTTGTCCACACCTATTGTAGGTAGTGGTTTTCTTTTCTCTGTATTTGCCATAAATCAATCATTCCTTTCTACTACTTTCGTAAATCTCATTGTTTTGTGTTTTATACTCTTGTCGTCGGGATTGGGTACGTCCATTGTCATTTCGTGATAATATTCGTTATCAGTCAATAATTTATATACCCTCTCCGACAATTCAAAACACGTTTGCGGATAATCGGCGTAAATATCAATCTGAACAGTCGTATCATTCGTAACGACCGTATTGTCATATGACATTGAGCCTTTGTCCGTTAGCGTGTAATATGCTATTGCGGGCAATTTATTAAAATTATCGGGATATGCAAAGCATACACTTACACCGTCTATTTGCTTTAAAATATCCCGTAATTCCAAACCAATATCAAACACCGTATCACCCTCCCTACGCTAACACAAATACTTCGTATTTGCTCGCTATAACTCGTTTCACGAGTTATACACCTCCTTAAACATAGCGATTATCTCGCTGATGTTATTTTTCAGTGCAGGTACGAGGAACGGCTGTGGTGCTTGTCCCGACGTTGTGTAAAATCGACCGCCACTGTAATACGTCCAGTGTCTTTTTGACGTATGCGAAACAGATTTGTCGCCCTTTGAGCCTGTGCCGAATTCAACATAAATACCGTAATCGGCAGTCGGACCGATTGCAACGCTGTCACCGTCCACTTGGCTTACGATACTGCCCTTTAAACGTCCTGTTGCAACAGGACAGTTTGCCACTGCGTGTGCTCTTACGACTTCACCCGCCATTGCCAAACCTCGCTGTATTTTATCGCCCGACGCATACTGTGTCAGCTTGTCAACAACGTCGTCTATCCCCTCGATTGAAAAATTCATTTCAGCCTACTCCTCTCAAGCATTGCTACCAAACCGCTGTCCCATTTCTGCACATATGTTATATCATATATGTTGCCGTCATATTCAACCCTGTTCCCGACCTTTACGTCGTCTGACATATCGCAGAACATACGCATTTGACATTCTATATCCAAACCGTATTGCTCTCTTGCTCTGCCACCGCTGTACGGTTGTACATCGGCTTTAATTTCGGACAATACAGTCTTTTCGGTTTTACCTGTATAGTCGTCAATTTCATATTCTGCGATTATAACAGTTTTATCGTAAAAATCACTGAATACTGATGTCACTCGGAACACGCCCCTTTCGTTTACGGAACGGGTCAAGGCGTTTATAATAGTTGCTGAAAATCTTGTCATTGTCGGTTTCGGCATATGTGACGGAACGTTCGCCCTCACTTCTGCTCTTGACTACCTCGGGACTTTTACTGTCCCCGTAACCTTTCGCCCTGTACATATCCGCCGCAATCTTCGGAACAAGGCTTTCAAGCTGACGTGGCAGTACATCAATATGACAATACGCCATAATCATATTAACCGTGTCCTCAATCAAAAAGGACAACAAGCTGTCTTGCTCGTCGTCCTTAATTCCCAACAACATTTTTAGTGTCCCCAACTGTTCCATATTATTCACCGCTTACAACGTCGGCACTGCCCGACTTTCTCGCTTTGCCGTCTGCGGTAACTTCCGCAACTGTAATCTTGTGACCGTTTGTCGCAGTGATTTCGTCACCGTTGTTAAACTCTGTCCACTTCGACAAATCGTCGTCATACGCAACACTTGGAGCGGTGCTTGCGGCAGCCTTGTAAACCAACTTGTGACCGCCGATAGGCTTTGGCGATACCGTAATAACGGTGTTGCCTGTTGTGCCTGCAACCGATTCAACTGTCAATTCGCCGAGTGTCGGAACACCGTTCTTAAATGCGGCAAATGCGTCGTCCTTGACAACAAGGAAACCTAAACGCATAGTAGCCTTGATTGCAACCATATCTTGCTCGGCAAGTGATAGCGGTTTACCGTCACTGTCAAGAGTGCCTTGTAGTGTTGCCTCTGTAAGAATTTCATAGTTGATACCTGCACGCATACCGACAACGGCATACTTGAAGTTACCTGTGATAATATCGGCACGTTTATTGTCCCACGCACCGTTACGTACAAATTCGATAGGCTGACCGTACAGCTCACCGCCTGTTGTACCGTTGACATATGCAGGTGCGCCGTTTGCGTCACGCAATTTTCTCAGCATATTCTTAACACCGATACGACCGATAAATCCCGACGGGTCATAGCCGTTTTCTTCAATCATCGACATTGCGTCAGACATAGCAATATCAATATTTGCGTTGTCTGTAACAACCATATGCTTACTGTCGATAGCGTTCATAATGTTTGTCTTGAACGGTGAATTTGTACCGAAAATGCACGCCGCGTCAATCGCTCTGTAGAATGCCTCTGCGATTTCTGGCTTTAGTTCTTCAAATACGCTGATAGTCGTATCTTCCAACTTTTCTTTTGTTACCGGAATAATAACGGCTAACTTCTTAGCCTCGATTTCAGGGTGAATCCAAGTAGCACCGCTTGTCTTAATTCTTTCACCCTCACCGACCCAGTAAGCACCCGGACCGTCCGTAAGTACGTTAAACTTCTTTTTCTCGTGTTTCATTTCCTCGACTTTCGCCATTCTTAAAACACTTGAACCCCTTGTCACCATTTTGATGATGTCTGTTGCTTGTTCGACAGGTACAAAGCCTGTCAATTCATTTTTTAAATAACCCATTTACACTTCACTCCTATCTTTGATTTTCTCTGATTATGTCCATAAAACTGCCTGTGTTGTGACCGCCACTGCCACCGTTTAAATTCGGTGTTTTGCCCTTTAAACGCTCGGTAACACCTGCTTGTACATCTTTGTCGTAGCTTTCTTTTATCTTGTCGATAACCGCCTTTGTGCTATCCTTATCCTCTGCTACAATGTACTTTGCAATCTCGGCAGACAGTCCGACTTTGGCAAGTTCTGTTTCGGCATATGCAACGATTTTTTCACGTTCAAACTCTGCCTTTGCTTTTTCAAATTCTTCTCGTTCCTTGTCGTCGTCCTCTTTTTTTCTTTGCTCGTTTGTCAACTTGGCTTTTCTCGCGCCCTCGTTTTCAGCGTCCTTTAGCTTTTGTTCAAGGTCCTTTTCCCACTCCGCTTTTGCCTTAGCTATCGCTTCGTCAATCGCCTTTTGATTGTCGCCGTTATTCGGTGCGGGAGGTGTCGGAGGTGTTGGCTCCGTTGTTTTTGTTGGATTTGGTGTTGGCTCTGCCATTCAAATCATTCCTTTCTGAAAAATTGTATAAAAATAAGACGTATAACCCCACGTCTAACAGGGAGATAATCGGATCACCATTCCTTTCTTCTATGTGTATGTTGTGCCTACTCTCACACTATCACCGCCTTTCAAT